>ERZ1039804.4-NODE-4-length-224937-cov-17.851718_pt1 | contig 224937 bp, 199 predicted proteins | sample MGYA00383089_ERZ1039804 | MGnify/ENA primary metagenome ERZ1039804 (study PRJEB29581, sample SAMEA5548359) | metagenome | biome: marine; feature: coastal; material: water | depth 1 m | study: Short-term variability in the microbial, nano- and picoplankton dynamics...
CGGGAAATAAAACCTCCCGCTTGGGGGATGCGATCTTTTTGGTTTCTGGATCAACTGCCCACTTGGAACGGATATAATTTACCCCTTCAGAGTCTAGGTACATCGGAGAACCATCCAATGGGTTGGCAGGTGTGTCTAAAACAATCGGATCTGACCCATCTGGACTCGTCGAAATCGATATATATATCGGAAGGGATTTGTTGGCATAAGTCTTCCCATCATTTTGATAAAAAACTGACGCAAAGGTTGGTTTAATTGGTTCTTGTGCATAAGAAAAAAATGCAAGAAAAGTAATGGCGAATAGGTGTCTCATTTGTTGGTTTTAAAGTTTTAAAAATATTCAATAAATTTTAAATTCACAACTGAATAATTTTTTTTCAGCATTTTTAGTAACTCATTGACGATCAATCCAAATGGTAGCGGCCAATGCTTGAGGTAATGAGCTAGTTCATCATTTGACAATTACTTTTTTCTTCTAAAACGGTAATATCTCTTCTAGCCCTCACCAATTAGCCTTCACAAACAGGACCACTAGGAAGATTATTTATTATCCTCACAAAACTTATCTTTGAAAATAGCACCAATAAAAAAGTGTTCAGGCTAGCTTGGCGTTTTTCCTAATTGAGCTATTTTATTGTGTACGATCTAGATGAAATTGGTTTAATAAGTAGAAACTACAACATGAAGTATTTCCCATCCAGACTAGATAAAGACAAGTTGAATTCCTGAGTTCGAGCCCCAAAAGTGAACGCTATTTTTGGGTCAATTCCGATTTTATAGAAGGAAATATCAAGCATAAAAAAAAAGGAGAACCAATTCCTCTGAATCCATTCTCCAATTGCGTGACCCAAGCATACAGTAGTTCAGACTTTTATAAATGGGGTTAGTGATATATACTCAAAAAAAATATTCCATATATAAAAAATTATTCTTGGGAATAATCTGCGACCCAAACAAACAATAGTTCAAACCGTACTAAGGGTATTAACCATATATAAAACTAAAATTGCCAATCATCTGAATACAACCCATAAGCGTTATCCATGAAGTATTTTAACACGAACTTTTCGTTTGTCCAAGACTCAATATTAACATTATATAAATACGAATTAACACCTAATTCTTTAATATAAGACATCATTTCACTGTTAGTTTTAGCAAAATTGACAGAAACACTAATGTTTAAGACCCCCATTTCTTTGAGTTTCTTTATTTCATTTTTACCTAGGTTGCTTATCACCGATTGTGATGGCATGACAGAAAGGGAGTCAATTTGTAAGCCTTCCTTTATTGCCTTCATGTCAAAAAGCTCCATCATCAATCTTGATTTATCAATAAATAAAGATGAAAATTTTTCTGGCTCATTAATTTTATCTGTAACAAGTCTTGTGTCAGGATGCTTTAAAAACCATTTGTTAATGTCATTCATGTCTAATGGGCTATATGAATCATAAATTTTATGTTCTTTAAATTCCTTTAAATTTGGTGGAACATCTCCTAAAAATCCTACTTGCTTAGCCCAATTTTTCCAATCATGTGCTGCAACATAATGGTTGTCGGAAGTTTTAATTATGTCTAGCTCAAATACTCGAAATCCTTTATTGTAACTTGCATTTAAAGCTTCTAGAGAGTTTGTGTATTTTTTACCATTAATCATACCACCAGCATGTGCAATGAAGCGCAAAGTGTCTGAAATATAAAAATCATAATGTTTCGAAATTTTGCTTAATTCAAACACGTTTGTTTTTGCTCTCAACAACCCAGAAGTATTTAATGCGGTCAGTTCTGCTATATTATTTTTAATAAATTCAACTTTATCACCAGTTATATATTGAGACAGAAACTTGGCGTTACTTTCGATGTCGAGACTTTCAATAATCATTAAAGGGATATCCAATTGTACTTTTGGATCATGTGACTTTTCAACATTTAATTTATTTGAATTGGTAATGAAATAAAGTTCTCTTTCACTTTTTTTATCAAAAATTAGATCATCACCCATTTTTAAGTGGTCAGGTACAATTATTACAACAGTATTTTCAAGAACACCCTCCTTTTCCAAAAAGGAAATTATGTCACTAATATGATAGTCAGTTGCTGAGATCATAAATTCTAAAGGGTCATCTCTTTTTTCAACAAAAGCCTCCATCCTTGAGTCATAAAAACCTTTGGGAAAATGTGTATCAGTTGTTGAGATAAACACCCCAAAAGGTTTTTTTGTTTTAATTAGACCTTTTAATTCTTTTTTCGCTAAATCAAAAACATCTTTATCATGTAAGCCAAAAGGGGTTATTTCCACTGGGTAATTAACAGAAGTATAATCCATTACCCTGTCAAAATCCAGGGTGTAAAGCATATCTTTTATTCCAGAAAAATTAGCATCTCCGCAAAAATAAGCTAGCTCATAATTGGCCTCAGATAAAACTGTACTCAGACTGGTGATATAGGATTCTTTAGATGATTTAAAAATTGTGTTCGCCTGTACTCCAAAAAAAGCAGGAATTCCTGTTAACATGGTGTAAATTGATCCTGATGTCCAATCACTCCCAATATTTTGTTTTACAGGAATATAAGTCCACTCTTCCTTGAGCCTGGATAACTCTGGGGTAAGATGTTTAAATGGTTCTTTCAGAAATGAGCTTTCTAGCGACTCTAAGCTGATAACGACAAGGTTTTTTGTAGCTATGCTTTTTACATTTTCGGGGACTACATAATCAGTCATGTTTAAACTAATTAACGTTTCTTGAAAAGGCTTTGCGTTCGAATATGCAATTGAAAATAATGTGTTTGAGTCAGAAATTATAGAGCTCTTATTCAAAGAATAAAAAATTAATGTTAAAGAAATTAATACTATCCCAAGCCTAACCCATTTGATGTAAACCCCAACAAATCTTACCTTTTTTGAAATCCAAAGTAAAATATTTCTGGAATAAAAAAGTAAAAACAATGATGTAAAAAAAACAGTTATTGAAGTAAAAAAAATAGGCCATATCACATAGCTTACATTCGCTTTATTTTCAAGATTTAAGTGAACAAAAAAAGAATATCCTACAAAGGATCTCGTAAAGTACAATGATATACTTTGCAGGGCAAAGAAAAAGCTTAAAGACAAACTCAAAACTAACCTGAAAGGTTTATTTTTTATTAAACTAAAAATTAAAGTGAGAGAAATTATTAAAATGATCAGTAGAAAAATATTATCTGCATCATTTAAATACGGTGAGTTTCCGCCAAAATAATTAAGGAAATTTTTAAACGAATCAAGCATTTTATAAATTATTCAAATCAAGATAAAAATAATTATTAAATATTTGTTTGAATAATAAGATTTGAACTAAAAAATTAGCTAGAGGATTATTTCTAGAAGTAGCTGAAGAAAAATTATTCTTGAGGATAAAAATTTATTTTTAGAAACAATCTTATGCTTCGACAGCATGGTTTTCCTAACAGCGTTCCGCTTTGAAAATCACACAAACAAAAAAACGGTCAAGCAAGCTTGGCGTTTTTCTTATTGTACGATTAATTCGTGACCCAAGCATACAGTAGTTCAGGCTTTTTGAACGGAATTAGTGATATTTAGTCAAAAAAAATATTCCCAGAAATAAAAAATTATTTTTGGGAATAATCTGTGACCCAAGTCTACAGTAGTTCAAACTTGATTCATTTTTTAGAACTAATGGCAGCTGAATATTTTTTGTAATTCGTAATAATCCAAATACAACCAATTCATATTATTCTTTCATTTGTAAAAAATTTTTTAAAATGAATTCGAAAATTACAATTGGTTCTGAAGAATGGATCTCATTAAGTGATTTAAACATCCCTCACATCAAGGCACGTATTGATAGTGGAGCTAAAACTTCGAGCTTACATGCTTTAAATATTCAACCTTATCAAAAAGACGGTCAAACTTGGGTAAGTTTTGATGTATATCCCATTCAAAATGATGGTAAGCGAAGGGTAAAATGCAATGCATTGGTGACAGATAAGAGGATTGTAAAAAGCTCAACTGGGAATAGAGAACAAAGATTTGTTATTCAAACATTCATGACTATTGGCGCTAATACGTGGGGTATAGAAATAACACTCACCAATAGAGACACCATGGGATATAGGATGTTGTTAGGTCGGGAGGCAATGAAAGGAAGACTAATCGTTGATCCTGAAAAAGGTTTTTCTCTTGAGAATATTAGTGACAATACTGTTTTAGGATCGTATGAAAAATTTAGGAATACTTCATCAGGACTTAGAATAGGTTTGTTGGCTTCTAATCAAGAACTATATAGCAATAGAAGAATTATTGAAGCTGCAGAACAAAGAGGACATCAAATAGAATTTTATAATATCCGTCAATGTTTTATGAAACTAGATGCTTCTACTCCACAAATTTACTATCGTGGAGGTGAAACCATTGATAATTTAGATGCTGTCATACCCAGAATTAGACCTACACAAACATTTTATGCCTGTGCCCTTTTACGTCTATTTGAAAGCATGGGAGTATTTTGCTTAAATACATCAGATTCAATTATTCAATCGAGAGATAAATTATTTTCACTTCAATTGCTTTTAAGCAAAGGAGTCAAAATACCAACCACAGGGTTTGCAAGTTCTCCATTAGACACAAATGACTTGATAGAAATGGTTGGTGGATCACCGTTGATCGTAAAGCTGCTGGAAGGAACTCAAGGCAAAGGCGTCGTATTAGCTGAAACGAAAAAAGCAGCTGAAAGCGTTATTAATGCTTTTAAAAGCTTGAAAGCCAATATTTTAGTACAAGAGTTTATCAAAGAGGCAGATGGAAAGGATATTCGTTGCTTTGTAATTGACGGAAAGGTTGTTGCCTCGATGCAACGTACCGCTCCCCCTGGTGAATTTCGCGCAAATGTTCATTTAGGCGGTACTACTGCTTTGATTAAAGCCACCGCTGAAGAACGCAAACTTGCAATTAAAGCAACTAAAGCGATGGGGCTAAGTGTTGCAGGTGTAGATCTAATTCGATCATCAAATGGCCCTTTAGTTCTTGAGGTTAACTCATCACCTGGTTTAGAAGGGATTGAAGCAGCAACACAAAAGGATATTGCACAATTGATGATTAAATCAATCGAGAAAAAGTGTAATTATATTGCGATGTGAGCAAAAAAATATCCCTATAAATTAAAAAATTATTTTTGGGAATAATCTGTGACCCTAACATACAGTAGTTCAGACTTTTTGAGTGTAATTAGTGAGATATAGAAAAAAATATTCCCAGAAATAAAAAATTATTTTTGGGAATAATCCGTGACCCAGGGAGGATTCGAACCCCCAACCCTCAGAGCCGAAATCTGATATTCTATCCAGTTGAACTACTGGGCCGTTTTATGATGCGAAGGTACTAACTTTCATTCGATTGGTGAGGAAGGTTAGCTCAAGTTATCCTTGACAAGCTGTGCAATAAGTTTACCATCTGCTTTTCCTGCCAATTGCTTGTTGGCCATCCCCATCACTTTTCCCATATCTTTCATACTAGAAGCTCCTGTAGTTTGAATAATCTCTTCTAGCACATGAGCAACTTCCTCTGAAGACATTTGCTCTGGTAAAAACTGACTAATCACCTTTATCTGTGCTTCTTCAGGTTCGGCAAGATCAATGCGGTCCTGTTCTCGAAAGATCGACGCACTCTCCTTTCGTTGCTTCACTAGCTTCTGCAATAACTTGGTCATTTCAGTATCGCTAAGCGTATGCTTTGCACCCGATTGGGTTTGAGCCAATAAAATCGCAGATTTAATTGCACGTAGTGATGCAAGAGCTACCGAGTCTTTTGCTCGCATAGCATCCTTAAGTTTGTTGTTTAGTTCCTCTTGAAAGTTCATAATTAATCTACATTATCGTGTAAAAAAGAATTGTTTGTGCGAAGACGAATTTCATCATTTGTATCCATATCAACGGACATACGAGAAAGATTTTGCTCTCCATTCACATCCACTTGTGCCCTTTTGTAGGCCGGCTCTCTTTCGAGCTCATCAATTCGGTTAGTGACAAATTTGTGATTGAAAGATTTAAGCTTCTTTCGTCGCTCATCGGCACGCTGAGCTAATCCTTGAGTAATCGTACTGTTTAAAGGATTAACTTCTTCTTCCTCATCTGCATTTACTGGTTCTTCTTTTTTAACCTCATCGGCTTGTTTCAGAACGGCTTCCTCTTTGACTGGACTTGACTCAGCAACTGGCTCAATAAAATCTTCTAGGTTATATTTTTTTACCGTCGGTATCGGTTCTTTTTGCTCAATATCAATTGATGCTACGACGGGTTGTTCTGCTTCATTTTGGACTTGTGGCTCTTCCTCCAGATGAAATAAAATAGGGGCAACTTCTTTCATTGGTTGTTCATCGGTAATTGGATATTCATACTCTTCATGATGCGCGACCACTTCCTCATGATCAACAACCTGCATATCATGTACCTGTGTGGGCAACTCATGAATGATAAACTCATCATGATTAGCGATTGGTTCATTGACGGGCTCCTCGATCACTTCTTCATGCTGAACTTCAATAGACCGAATTAGTTCTGTAGTCTCAACCAACTCTTCCTCTTTTTGATCAGCAGCAACTATCGGCGATACTTCAGAAAACAAATCTGTCTCCGCTGGCTCGCTTTCTAAGGTGTGTACAATCGGTTGTTCATCAGAAAGAGAATGAATGATTTTCTTTGGATCGGCATGCACAATCTCTTCTTGTTGTTCCAGGTCAAATCCTGTCGCAATAACAGTGACAGCAATGGCTTCACCAAGAGAAGAGTCTTCTCCAATACCCATAATGATATTAGCGTTATTACCAGCTTCGCGTTGGATATGCTCATTGATAGTTCCAATTTCATCAATCGTTACTTCATCGGTTCCAGAAACCACCAACAACAATACATTTTTAGCACCTATGATTTTGTTGTCGTTCAATAGCGGAGAATCCAATGCTTTAGCCACTGCGGTTTCACCTCGATTTTGGCCTTTTGCAGTAGCCGAACCCATAATTGCAGTGCCACTACTCGCTAAAACTGTTTTCGCATCACGCAAATCAATGTTTTGTGTGTAGTGATGTGTAATAACCTCAGCAATTCCACGAGATGCATTAGCCAACACCTCGTCGGCTTTTGCAAATCCTTGTTTAAAACCTAAGTCCCCGTACACCTCACGTAATTTGTTGTTATTGATCACGATAATCGAATCAACATATTTACGGAGTTTTTCCAGTCCGATTTCGGCTTGGTCGTTTCGTGTTTTCCCTTCAAACTGAAAGGGCATGGTCACAATTCCAACAGTCAAAACGCCCATGTCTTGTGCCATTTTTGCGATGACTGGTGCTGCTCCGGTTCCTGTACCACCTCCCATGCCAGCGGTAATAAAAATCATTTTGGTATTGGTCGAGAGCATACGGGATAGTTCGTCCACACTTTCAATAGCAGAGCGTTCTCCAATTTCAGGATTTGCACCTGCACCAAGCCCCTCAGTGAGTGACACACCAAGCTGAATTTTATTGGGCACTGGACTGTTTTGTAACGCTTGTGCATCTGTATTACAAGCTACAAAATCGACGCCCTTAATTCCTAAATGGTACATGTAGTTCACGGCATTGCTACCACCACCCCCAACACCAACAACCTTGATGACGTTGCTTTGGTTTTTTGGTAAGTCAAAATCAATTTTTTGATAATCTGGTTCCATAGGTGCTTACTTTATTCTGCGTTATCTAAAAATTCTCTAATTCCTTCTGTAAATCGATCGAAAATAGATCTTCGTTTTTTTACTTCTGTTTCTTGGTTTGATTCTCCTGTTGGCGAATCTCCTGATTCATCCTCCGCTTCTACTTCTTCAAAAGCGCTCATTTGTTCCACTGCTTTCATCACTAGTCCAACAGCCGTCGCAAACATTGGGCTTGCGGTTGACTCTGCATGTTCGTCACCAGCCAAATGCTCGTTGGGAAACCCAATGCGTGTGTCCATCCCAGTGATATACTCCACAAGTTGCTTGAGGTGCTTGAGCTGACTTCCACCACCTGTGAGAACTATTCCAGCAATCAACTTCTTTTTTTGGTCTTCATGTCCATAGTTTTTAATCTCAGCATAGACCCTTTCAATAATTTCAGTCACACGGGCATGAATGATTTTTGATAGATTTTTAAGTGTTATTTCTTTAGAATCACGTCCGCGAAGTCCCGGAATAGAAACAATCTCATTGTCTTTATTCTCCCCTGGCCAAGCAGATCCAAATTTGGTTTTTAGAAGTTCTGCTTGTTTTTCGATGATCGAGCATCCTTCCTTAATGTCTTCAGTGATGATATTCCCGCCAAAAGGAATCACCGATGTGTGTCTGATAATGCCATCCTTAAAAATGGCAAGATCTGTCGTTCCTCCTCCAATATCAATCAGTGCAACACCAGCTTCTTTTTCTTCTTTACTCAAAACGGCAGATGATGACGCTAATGGCTCGAGTGTTATTCCTCCAAACTCTAATCCAGCGGATTTTACACATCGAGCAATGTTTCGAATCGAAGACATCTGACCAACAACGACATGGAAGTTTGCTTCCAAGCGAGCACCATACATGCCTATTGGTTCTTTGATCTCAGATTGTCCGTCAACTTTAAACTCTTGGGGTAGAACGTGGATAATTTCCTCCCCTGGAAGCATCACAAGTTTATAAACTTGATTGATGAGGGCTTCAACATCATCTTCTTGAATGACTTCCTCTGGATTAGCTCTTGTAATATAATCACTGTGCTGCAAACTGCGAATGTGCTGACCAGCAATGCCAACAACCACTTCTCGAATTGTTTCACCAGACGCAGCCTCAGCTTCTTGCACAGCCGCCTGAATGGATTGAATGGTTTGGGTAATATTGTTAACCACGCCACGGTGCACTCCTAAACTTTGAGATTTGCCAGCGCCTATGATTTTGAGCTTTCCATACTCATTTTTACGCCCTAGCATGGCCACAATTTTTGTGGTTCCTATGTCTAAGCCAACTCCTTTGTTTTCAATCTTCATAACTCAATTCTTTTACAAATAATCTGATTGCTATTGTCTATTATCACTTCACGATAGTCCCCGATAAACTTTTGGTCTATGGCAGCAGCGTAAAATGCCTTATACATTTTGAATTTCTTTTTCACGTCATCCATCGACTTTAGTTTGATGTTATAGTCTTGGTTATTGACGTCCATATAAATTCCATCCGAATCATCACGAATACCTCCAATATGAGCTGCAAAAAAGTCATCCTCTGTAATTGCCAATGACAAGTTAGAAAGGATTGCATACCGATCAACATCGGGCTGACTGGTAATGACTGGAACTTCAGGATTGTGAGTTGGTGATAGCGGCAATGGAACTCCGTTAGCGTCTAAGAAAAATTGTTTGTCACCCAACACGCGTGCAACCGGAATCCTTGGCATAACCTTGATATGTAAAACGTCATTCAATGTTAAAAAAGCTTCTGTTTGTTCGATTAAATTGTTTTGAGCTAGTTGTAGCTCAAGACGCTTTAAATTTATTTCAGATTTTTGTTTACTCACCGAATCTTTGAAAGCAAATTTCAACATTTTATTAACCGAATCTTTAGAGATCATCGGCGGCAGGTTTTTGTCAATCTGAACCTGAAATTCCTTCACTGGTCTTGCAGCGTTTCGATGATGCGAAAGCACAAGCATCGTAATTGATAACGCCACCCAAAAGCAAAAAGATATTATTCTAACCCACATCGGATGTCTTTTTTAGATGTTCAACAATCGGATTTACTTCATCTGCGATATCTCCCGCGCCCATTATCACAACAACGTCCGAGTCCAAATCAGCTACTTTGTATGGCAATTCGGATTTGGTAGTGACTGCAACAGAACCATTCATCATTTCTTGAATTGAAGCACTAGAAACCCCTTGAATTGGCAATTCTCGTGCAGGGTAAATGTCCAACAATAGTGTATGGTCAAACTGTGATAAGCTATCGGCAAAATCTTGACAAAAATCGCGAGTTCTTGAAAATAAATGGGGTTGAAATACGGCTGTTTTTTTTGCAGCAGGGTAAAACTGATCTACTGCATGAGCCATCACATTAATTTCCGTTGGATGATGCGCATAATCATCGATCACCACTACCGGCTTTTGCAGTCGAATACTAAAACGACGGTCAACGCCCTTAAAGCTTGCCAGAGCATCCACTAGGACATTAGGATTGCAACCAACCGAAAGAGCCATCGCTAAAGCAACGGCTGCATTCATTAAATTGTGTTGACCAGGAAGATGAAAGCTGAGATTCTGTATGTTGTGTTCCGAGCTGGTAAAGTCAAAGACAAAGTGACCATTTTCGATTCTAATATTCTCTACTCTTACATTCGCGTTTTGGTCAAGGCCAAAGCTCGTTCCAGAAGCTGGTAGCCCATATCGAATCCAACGCTTTTTTGGATCTTTCACCAAAGAAGAAAATGCCTGAAAACTCGATTCCAAATTTGAGACATTATCATAGACATCCAAATGGTCTGCATCCATAGCGGTAACACAAAGCGCATCTGGGTGTAGTGCCAAAAATGAACGATCAAACTCGTCGGCCTCAACCACCATAAGTTCGTTGCCTTCATTAATGAAGTTGGATCCAAAATTTGATGAAACACCACCTAAAAAAGCAGTGATTTTTTTGCCGCTTTCACGTAACAAATGTGCAAGTATTGAAGATGTCGTTGTTTTTCCGTGTGTTCCTCCCACCGCCAAACAGTACATCTGTTTGCTCAACTCACCAAGAACTTCGGCTCGTTTAAACAAATCAAAACCTTCATTTTTGAAATAAGTCAATTGTGGTGAATCGTCTGGAATGGCAGGTGTATAAACAACGGTTGTTTTAATCCTACTCTTGTAATCTGGTGGAATACTTTCAACGCGATCCTTTGAAAGCACTATTGCGCCCATGGTCGCTAACATGTTGGTCAAATCACTTTCTACACGGTCATAGCCAGCTACATCGTGGCCAGCTTGTAAAAAATACTGTGCCAAACCTGACATGCCAATGCCGCCAATACCCAAGAAATAGACCTGTTGTTTAATCATTAACCAGCGCTTTAACTTGTTCTACAATAGATGCTGTAGCATTTGACTTTGCTAGTTTTTTTATGTTCCCCCCAAGTGTCGATCGCAACGTGATGTTGGTTAGTAACTCATCTATTTCTTTTTCAAAATTCTTGTCCAATTCCTTCTCTTCAATCACAATTGCAGCACCTTTTTCAGCAACCGCAATCGCATTTTTAAATTGATGGTTTTCGGCTACGTTTGGAGATGGAATAAACAAAACAGCTTTTCCAACTTGACACAACTCCGAAACAGCAAGTGCACCAGCTCTAGATATAATTAGATCGGCAGCAGCATAGGCTGTTGACATATCATCGAGAAATGCACGGACATGTATATTTTTTTTCTCATATCTGCTAAATTCTTTTTCATAGAGCTTACCACATTGCCATAAAATTTGCACATTTTGGGAGGTGATTCTTTCAGCTTGTTCTGCTAAAAGATCATTAATTCGTCTTGCGCCTAAGCTCCCTCCAACAACCAATAATGTGACTTTATTTGGTTCTAGACCCAACAACTTTCGAGCCTTTTTACTGTCCAACAAAGATTGCGTTAACACTGCGCGCAATGGATTCCCTGTCAGTACCATCTTATTTTTAGAGAAGAATTTTTCTGCTTGTTGATGTGCCACACAAACACAATGCACATATTTCCCCAATACTCTATTTGTGATTCCTGGCAAGGCGTTTTGCTCCTGAATGAGTGATGGAATATTGAGTCGTGTTGCCATATATAGCAATGGGCCACTGGCGAAGCCTCCTGTCCCAATGACCACTTGAGGCTTGAATTTTTTAAGGATCAAATAGGAACGACAAAGACTCGCCACAAGTTTGAATGGAAAGAGAAGATTTTGAAATGATAAATTACGTTTAATGCCCGAAATCCATAGACCTTTGATTGGATAGCCCGCATCGGGGACACGTGTCATCTCCATGCGGTCGCTGGCACCTACAAACAAAATCTTTGTAGATGCACTTTCTCTTTTTAACGCATCAGCAATGGCCAGAGCTGGGAAAATATGTCCCCCTGTTCCTCCTCCAGACAATATGACTCTAAACGGTTTCACTTAATATAGCTAAAGGGTTATCATCATCATCATCGGCAGCCGTACGGTCTGCAGTCACACTTTGTACAATGCCAAGTGCTAAGAACGTCATCCATATGGACGTACCTCCACTACTTATCAACGGAAGGGGCTGACCAGTAACTGGCAATACCGAAACCGCAACACCCATATTCACTAATGACTGTATAATGATGGGTAGTCCAACGCCTACAATGAGAAGTTGACCAAAAAAATGTTCGGTTTTATAAACACTCATGAAAATGCGGAAGAGCAATAAAAGATATAAAAACAATAAGCTTAGTCCACCCACCATTCCGTATTCTTCTGTAATGATGGCGTAAATAAAATCGGAGGTGCTTTGTGGCAATAAATTTTTCATCACACTTTTTCCTGCACCCTTGCCCAAAAAACCACCAGTAGCAATGGCCGTTTTTGCGCGTTGCACCTGATAGTTTGTATTGGCGTCGCCATCTCCCGAAAAACTCTCAATACGGCTCATCCAAGTATCTACACGATTGGGGAAAGCATCGGGATAAGCCTTTACTGTCACTATAAAAAGAGTGAGGAAAAGTGCTGCTGTACCCAACATAGCAAAAATATATTTTTTAGGATAGCCTCCAATAAACGCCAAAGTGAATACCAATGCAATCAATAGGACGGCTGTTGAAAGGTTTGATGGGAGTATGGTGCCAACAACAAGCAAAACGGGAAGCCACAATACCAGCAAACTACGCAGAAATCGAATTTGTTTCTCCTTGTTAATCGATAAATATCTAGCTACATAAATCATTAGCACAACAGAAGCCAATGTTGATGTTTGAAAAGAAAGACCTAGGATTGGAATTTTAATCCAGCGACTCGCATTCGCACCGTCAATAATATTTCCTTGCAATGCAGTGTACAACAAGAGCACCCAAACGATTGGAAGGGCGATCAAAGACAATCCACTAAAGTATTTGAAAGGAATTCGATGAATGGCATACATGATACTTATGCCAATTAAAACAATAGCAACGTGTTTAACCAGATGACCTGTAACAGAACCAACTCCTAAAACATACACCAAATTGGAGCTTGCACTGTAAACAGGTAAAAAGGAAAACATCGACAAAAGGGCAACAATTGCCCAAATGGCGCGATCTCCGTGTATATGTTTAGAAATAAAATTCATTGTTATAGTTTTCTAACCAGTTGCTTGAATTGATTCCCCCGGTCCTCGTAGTTTTCAAATAAATCAAAGCTTGCACAAGCAGGTGATAGCAACACAGCATCTCCTTGCTTTGCTAAGTCATATGAAGCTTGTACTGCCTCAGCCATTGTATTAGCCTTGACCATTAGATTTACAACCGGTGAAAAGCAATCCATTATTTTTTCGTTATCCACACCCAAACAAATAATTGCTTTTACTTTTTCACGTACCAAAGGCATGAGCATAGAATAGTCGTTTCCTTTGTCCACACCACCAACAATCCAAATTGCTGGACGAGTCATACTGTCTAGTGCGTAATACGTTGCGTTTACATTTGTTGCCTTTGAATCATTGATGTAATCCACCTTTAAAATGCTCAACACTTTTTCTAATCGATGTGGTGCGCCTTTAAATGTTCGTAAACTTTCACGAATGGTTTGCTTGCGAATGTTGACCAATTGTGCAATCGCCGCAGCGGCCATGGCATTTTTGGCATTGTGCGTTCCCTCTAGTGAAGGGTTGTCAATCGTTATCATATCAGTTTTATTAAATCGTTTATTAGCTATTGTTTTATCAGAATAAGGTATCCGTTGAGCTTTGGGGTTGTGACGTTCTATCGCAGACAGTAGTTCACTGTCTGTTTCATCATATATGAAGAAATCTTCATTAGTTTGATTTTTAAACATGGTAAACTTTGCATCGACATAGCGATCAAAGCTGTTGTCGTAGCGGTCCAAATGATCTGGACTTAGGTTTGTGATTACAGCATATCGAGGGTGAAATTTTACGATATCTTCGAGTTGAAAGCTGCTTAATTCGAGAACCCAGTAATCCGGTGAATGTGATATGACAGCTTTGGCAAAGCTGTCACCAATATTGCCTGCAAGACCTACTGACTTTCCAGCCGACTTAAGCAAATGATACGTAAGCATGGCCGTTGTGGTTTTACCATTAGTTCCCGTTATCCCAATCAAATCTGCATCGGTATGCTGAGACGCAAATTCAATTTCAGATAGCAATTCAATCCCCGCCTCTCTGATTTGTTCTAGAATCGGAATATTGGGTGGAATACCAGGGCTTTTAACCACCAAGTCTGCATCTAAAATTATCGTTGTGCTATGTGTTCCTTGCTCCCATTTGATTTGACAATCATTAAGTTCTTTTTGAAAATGCTGATCGATCGTGCCTTTATCGCTCACCCAAACAGAATAGCCAAGATGCTGTCCCAGAAGTGCTGCGCCTACACCACTTTCTCCACCTCCCAATACGACTAAATTTTTAGGCATTGATTATCTAATTTTTAAGGTTAAAAGGGAAATGATGGCAAATGCAATAGATAGAATCCAAAAGCGGGTAACGATTTTACTTTCGTGATATCCATGCTTCTGAAAATGATGATGAATAGGAGCCATTAGAAAAATACGTTTCCCTACCCCACTCTTTTTCTTAGTGTATTTGAAATAACCCACTTGCAGAATGACCGATAGGCTTTCAATAAAAAAGACACCGCACAGCACAGGAATTAACAATTCTTTTCGTACAACCAATGCGAGTACAGCGATAATGCCTCCAATTGTCAAGCTTCCTGTATCTCCCATAAAAACCTGAGCGGGAAAAGCATTATACCAGAGAAATCCTCCGAGACTTCCAGCTAAAGCAGCAATAAAAATGACCACCTCACTCACGTTTGGTATATACATGACGTTGAGGTAGTCGGAGAAAATAATATTGCCCGATATCCATGCAAAGACACCTAAAACTAGTACAATGATGGTTGCTGTTCCCGCAGCTAACCCATCTATACCATCTGTAAGATTGGCACCATTTGAAACTGCAGTAACAATGAAGATCACAACGGGAATAAAAATCAACCACGCATATGATGACCACGAATCGTCAATCCACGTGATGACATCCGCATAATCAAATTCATTGTTTTTGAGCAATGGAATGGTCGTCTTTGTTGATTTCTCATTTATTTGGATTTCTTGATCAGCGACTATGTTTTGTCGAATAGTCACTTCGGGGTGTGTATAGAGTGTAATACCAACAATGAGACCCAAACCAATCTGTCCAATAATCTTAAATCTACCCTTTAAACCATCTTTATTTTTTCGTTTGATTTTCATGTAGTCATCGAGAATACCAATACAACCCATCCACAAGGTTGTGATAATAAGAAGGACTACATAAATGTTGTTTAGTTTGGCGAATAAAAGAACAGGTACTAGTGTGGCAAGAATAATGATGACGCCACCCATGGTTGGAGTGCCCGCTTTCTGCTGCTGTCCATCTAAACCAAGGTCACGTATGCTTTCGCCCATTTGATAGCGTTGTAAAAGCGCGATGATTTTTTTCCCAAAAAGCAAAGACACAAACAATGAAAATATTATTGCTGCCGACGCTCGAAAACTGATATATTGAAAAAGTCCAGCTCCAGGAAGCTGATATTGTTGTTCCAAATATTCAAACAGATAGTATAACATTAGTTCTTTGTTTGTAATTGTTTTTTCAATTCTTTCACATCATCAAAATCTGTTCGTTCCCCTTTGATTTCTTGATATGTCTCATGTCCTTTCCCAGCTACTAAAATGATGTCTCCAGAGTGTGCCAACTGACAAGCGGTCTTAATTGCCTGGGCACGATTTGAAATGCTTAGATATTTTTTGAAATATTCTGCTGGAACACCCGATTCAATCTCCTCTATGATTTGATCGGGATCTTCATTACGCGGATTGTCAGAGGTGAAAATTACCTTATCGCTTAAGATAGAGGCAATCTTCCCCATTACTGGTCGTTTCGCCTTGTCACGTTCTCCACCGCATCCAACAACTGTAATCAACAACTCATTTCCAGTCCTAATCTTATTAATCGTTTTGAGCACGTGATCAAGTGCATCAGGGGTGTGTGCGTAATCTATAATCGCAATTATGTTTTGTGTGCTAACCACATTAAATCGACCTAAAACAGGCTCAATAGCACTGAGTGTACTTAAGGCTTGTTCGGAGTCAACATTCAATAAGTCGGTACAAGCGTACACAGCCAGCATATTGGACGCATTAAAATCTCCAATCAAAGAGGTCCAAATTTCTTTATCATTAATCCGCAATTGCATGCCTGAAAAATCATGCTCTAGAATTTTCGCCTTAAAATCTGCCGTGTTTTTTAATCCATAAAAATGCTTTTTCGCATCACAGTTTTGCAACATAAATTCCCCGTTCCTATCGTCTTTATTACTGATCGAAAATGCGCTTGCTGGAAGGCTGTCAAAAAATCTCTTTTTGGTGTCTCTATAATTTTCAAAAGTGTTGTGGTAGTCGAGATGATCGTGGGTTAGATTGGTGAAAATTCCACCAGCAAATTGAAGACCGTCAATTCGACATTGATCAATTCCGTGGGAGGAAACTTCCATAAAACAATGACTTACACCAGCACCAAGCATTTTTGCTAAAAATGCGTTTGTCTCCATCGGATCTGGGGTGGTGTGTGTAGCTGGATAATTTTGTTGATTAATCGCATTTCCAATTGTGGAAAGCTTGCCCACAGAATGACCTAGATGCTGGAAGGTGTCAAACAAAAGCTGAACTATAGATGTTTTCCCATTGGTGCCAGTAACACCCACCAGTTTCAATTTTTCGGAAGGTCTATCGTGAAAATTTGATGATACAATCGAATACGCTCTTCTTGAACTAGGCACCTGCACATAGGTTACGAGGTCTGTTTGTTTCTCTGGAAAATATTCACAAATAATTGCTATTGCTCCTTTTTTAACTGCATCGTCGATATGCTCATGTCCATCGTGTCGCAAACCACGAATAGCAATAAAAAGAGTGTTGGTCGAAACTGTGCGAGAGTCTGTGGTGACGCTAGCAATTGGCACGGATGTAGAGCCTGAAACAGATTCAAGTGATACCCCAAAAAGCAATTCTTTAAAATCCATTATGATTGATTTTGTTTGTCTTCACTACTTTTTCAATCTTACCAGCTGTTAGATTAACTTCTTTTTGTAAGGCAATGAGTTCGGTAAAGCGTTCTTGGGTTATTATTGTTTCTCTAGGAATGGAGCTATATAATTTGTGAGCAATGGTCTGAAATACTGGCGCAGCTACCTGATTTCCGAAATATCCTTTTTCTTTATTAGGACGATGGATAACAACGATACACGAATACTTTGGACGATCAGAGGGAAAGTATCCGACAAAACTCGAAACATATTGCATTTGATCAGTCGTGTAATCGACCTGACTGGTACCTGTTTTTCCTGAGATTGCAAAATTTGAGTTGTAAATATTGTGTGCGGTTCCCCACGGTTTTTCCACGACGCCTTTCAGCATCATCTTAGCTTTACCGATGGTTTCTTTTGAGCATATTGAGGGATTAATCACTTCCCTTTGGGGTTGATGCTGCTCATTATTTCTCGTACTTTCAATGCGTTCTAAAAAGCGTGGTCTAAGCATCACACCATCATTGGCGATTGCATTATAAAAGGCAAGGGTTTGCATTGGGGTCAAGGAAACACCATATCCATATGCCATCCATGGAAGGTCAAGACCATCCCATCCTGGTTTGTCAGGGTGTGGAATTTTTGGCTGACCTTCGCCCACCACTGGCAGTCCGAGTGGCTCGTGGAGACCCATATTCATTAAGCGATTAACAAACTGCTCTGGTTTTGATTTGTAATTGTTATATATCGCCTGGACCATACCTGTGTTGGAAGAACGCTCAAAGACCTCTGATAAAGTGATTTTCCCATACCCACCACGTCTAGAGTCACGCACTACGTATTTGCCATAAAAAGTCAACTCACCATTTTTCGTGTCAATGACGGAAGTCGTGTCTACGACCTTGTCCTCCAAAGCGGCAACCAAAGCCATTAGTTTAAACGTTGAACCAGGCTCATGAGACTCCCCAATTGCATAGTTGAGCTTTTCATAATATTTCCCTTCTTCTGTACGCCCTAAATTTGCTACTGCACGAATAGCGCCTGTTTGGGTTTCCATGACAATTGCCGTTCCGTGCTCAGCTTCAAAATTTTCAAGAGCTCCAAGCAAAGCATGATGAGTTACATCCTGAATGTTCACATCGATTGTCGTACGAATATCATAGCCGTCTTGTGGTTCTTGTAAATACGAATCGCTCAAGGGCTTCCACTCACCATTTGCTATTTTTTGTCGCAACTGTAGACCTGGGATTCCGCGTAAATCATCTCCAAATGCACCCTCTAACCCAACACGCAAATAGCTGCCATCAGGCTGTTGTTGCTCGTAGCCAATTGTACGCTCTGCTATTTTGCCTAATGGTCTCTCGCGGACGGTTTTTCGATCTACAATCAATCCCCCTCGAACACCTCCCAAGCGAAACAATGGAAATGCACGCAAGCGATTCAGTTGGCCAAAGCTCAAATCTCTGGCAATGCGCTTGTATCGATGCTGTCGTTTATGCGCATCTATCAACAGCTTGCGGTAGGAGTTGGAACTGTTTCCAAGCAGGGCAGCAAGTGAATCCGCTAGTGCATCGACATTTTTTTGGAAACGAGCAGTCGTTACGGTCGCTGCATCAAAGTGAATGGTGTATCGTGGAACAGATGTCGCCAATAAACTACCATCATGTGCGTAAATATTCCCTCGTATAGGTTGAATTTCAAAATTTTTGATTGTTGTTTTTTCTGCCAAAAGCTTATACGTTTCGCCTTCTGCCAATTGTAAATACACCAGTTTGTAAGCGACAACAAAACCTAGTAGAAACAGCCCGATCACCACTATCGAAAGTCTCGAAATAAGTCGCTTCTGCTTTTCCATTAGTTCGTTTGAATTATGATTTTTGTCGGTGGTGTCACTGAGGACACAAACCCTCTCTTAGACAGCTTAATCTTCACTTCTGTCTCTAAACGCATATACATCGCCTTTGTACGCGTTTCAGCAAATTGACTTTTTAGCTCTTGAATCTCAGCGTTTAAAGCAGAGATTTGCACAACCTTTTGATCGACATTATGCGCAGCAGCAATCATTACACCTGCTAGAAAAAAGAAGAAAATGATAAGTCGCCAGTTTTTCAAAGCGCCTTGTTGCACCAAAAAAGAACCCCGTAGAATTTCCAGCAAACTATTTCTCATCTTTTTTCCGCTATTCGTAATTTGGCACTCCGTGCACGTTTATTTTGCTTAATTTCCTTTTCAGTAGGTAGGATCATTCGCCCCACTTTTTTGAGTGGTATTTGCGTTCGTCCGAATTCGTCTTTTTCTGGCTCGTTGTCAAAGCAGCCGTGCTGAAAAAATCGTTTAACTAGCCTATCTTCAAGAGAGTGGTAGCTAATCATACACAGACGTCCATTTTCATCGAGAACTTCTGCACTTTGCTCTAACAATGCCTCCAATGCCTTGAGCTCTTGATTCACTTCGATTCTAAGCGCCTGAAAGATTTGAGCTAAAATTTTATTTTGAACTTTTAAAGGAACTAAAGGTTTAAGGATCTCTGTAAATTCTGCCGTGGTCGTAATCGCCTTCTTTTTTCTCTCCACTACAATACGTGCAGCAATTTTTCTAGAATTACTCAGTTCTCCATAGCGATAAAAAATCGTGGCCAATGATTCCTCTGAAAATGTGTTGATTATTTCTTGAGCAGTAACAAGATCCGTATCACTCATTCGCATGTCCAAAGGCCCATCAAAGCGAGTTGAAAATCCTCGTTCTCCAGTATCAAGTTGGTGAGAGGAAACCCCTAAGTCAGCAAGTATTCCATCGACCTTTTCAATATTGTGAAATCGTAAAAAACGACGTAGATATTTGAAGTTTTGATGGACAAAAATGAGTCGGTCATCATCCCAAGTGTTTTCAACTGCATCAGTATCTTGATCAAAAGCAATGACTTTTCCTTTGTCGCCAAGTACGTCCAGTATAGCTTTTGTATGACCCCCGCCGCCAAAAGTAGCGTCAACATATGTGCCTGATTCCTTGAGAGCTAACCCCTCTAGGCAAGCTTCCAATAAAACAGGTTTATGATACATCGTCGTCTTCATTTCCCATGACCTCCTCCGCCAACTCAGCAAAATCAAGTGTGGCATCGTCTATGGCTTGTTCGTACAGTTCTTTATCCCATATTTCAATCATATTGATGGCAGACGACAGCACAATTGCTTTATCCAAAGAGGCAATATTCAACAGGTCTTTGGGGACTAAAATTCGTGTTGCAGCATCTAATTCAATCATCTTTACCCCAGCGGTAAACCGGCGAATGAAATCATTGTTTTTCTTTTTGAATCGATTAAGCTTATTTACTTTTTCCATCAAAGCTGTCCACTCCTTAAGTGTGTGGAGCTCCAGGCACTTTTGAAACACAGAACGCTTAAGCACAAAAGTCTCAACACCTTTGAGCTGCTTCACCAAAGACACAGGCAGCTTTACCCTACCCTTTGGATCTAATTTGCATTCATGTGTGCCAACTACTTGCATTGCTCTCTTCGAATTCAGTCAAATATATCAATTATATACCACTTTTTACCACTTTCTACCACATTGTTAATAAATACACACCTTTCTCTACCAGCTCACATTTGATTGAGTGGTTTTACACTGGGGTCATACATCAAGGGATTTAGTGCATCAAGCATCAACTTTCTTCTCTGAATTCGCAGATCATCTTAAAATAATAAAGGAACTGGGCTGAAATAGCTATATTTGTCAACTGTTTGGGACAAGAAGATGAAAGAACAAGTTATAACATCCGGAAAATTTAAATACCTAGAAGTTGGTTCTGGAAAGCCGATTGTTATTCTCCACGGATTGATGGGCAGCTTAAGCAACTTCCAAGGAGTTACCGATTACTTCCCAAAAGAAGGTTACAAAGTGATCATTCCGATGTTGCCGATTTATGATCTTCCATTGCTAAAAACCAACGTGAAACAATTTGCGCAGTATGTCAATTCGTTCATTGATCACCTAGAACTTACTGATGCAATATTACTCGGCAATTCTTTAGGCGGACACATTGGATTACTGGTCAGCTTGTTATTTCCTGAAAAAATCAAGGGTTTAATCATTACCGGCAGCTCAGGATTGTATGAAAACTCTATGGGCGAAAGCTATCCCAAAAGAGAAGATAGGGGTTATATGACGAGAAAGTGCCAAGAGGTTTTTTATGACCCGAAAGTGGCAACCGATGAAATCGTTGATGAAGTTTTTGAAACCGTAAATGACCGGAAAAAACTCATAAAAATTCTTGCTATTGCCAAAAGTGCCATTCGCCACAATATGGCAAAAGACCTTCCGAAAATACAAGTTCCAACTGCCATTATTTGGGGTAAAAATGACATCGTAACCCCTCCAGATGTTGGGCACGACTTCAACCGCCTTTTACCCAATTCAAATCTGTACTGGATTGAAAATTGTGGCCATGCGCCTATGATGGAACACCCAGATTTATTCAATGATTTGATGGTCAAATGGCTCGCATCGACGTTTAATTAAATTATCATGATTCGTTCAGCACGATTCTTGGTTAGCAACTCCAATGTTGATCAGTGTCCAAAATCCGCATTCTCAGAATACGCTTTTATCGGACGCTCTAATGTTGGGAAATCTTCCCTCATCAATTCCCTAACCAACCATAAAAAACTAGCAAAAACTTCTGGAACGCCAGGAAAAACACAATTGATTAACCACTTCTTAATCAATGATTCTTGGCACTTGGTTGACTTGCCTGGATATGGCTATGCTAGAGCCTCCAAGAAAGCAAGGAATGAATTTAAAAAACTGATTAACGATTACTTCTCTAAAAGGGAACAACTCGTCAATACTTTTGTTCTTATCGATAGTCGACACCAACCACAGGAAATAGATGTCAATTTTATTGGTTCTCTAGGGAAAAAAGGGCTGCCGTTTTCCTTAGTATTCACAAAAACAGATAAGCTTACAGATCGTCAACTTGAGACAAACATCACTACCTACAAAAAACAACTCAAAAAAGATGGCTGGGAATCATACCCCCCTTTTTTTATTTCCTCAGCCAAAACAGGAAAAGGACGAGATGAGATTCTAGATTACATCGACTCAATCAATGCTACTCTTTAGTTCTTTGTGCCTTTCCTAATTTCAATTCATCAGAAAAGTAATCACAAAACTGCTGGAAAGATTCTCCCATCTCAACATCCTGCGTTGCTTTTAAATAAGACGCACGAATCCCAATAAGTGTTTGGTGTACAAATACACGCATCTGATCAACTGGCATCTCTTTTGTCCAAAGGTCAATACGCGCGCTTTCTTGCGCTTCTTTGTCCCATGTGCTTAAAAAAAGTGCTGCTGCATCTTGATCGCGAATACCACCATCTGGAGCAGACCAATTTAATTCGTCTGGAACATGATTGTCATCTAAGGTTACGTTAATTTTAATCTCTGTTTTTTTCATCCACGTCGAGGTTTATATTTTGATTTTTTGAAAAGCTCTTTATAGGGCGTATCCAGTATATCTATCACAGAGGCTCCAGTCTGTTTTTGATATGATTTTACGATTTGAAGACCCAACCACTGGCCAATCCGACCGGGTGATTCTTGATCAATATTTAGAAAGAATTTTGAGAAAGGAGCTTGTAAAAAAAAGCGTGTCTGTAAAGAAGAATCCGTGCTGTACAAAAGCTCTTTAGAAACAAAATAATTCCATATTTCTTTTTCGTTGGCATAAGCCCAATCGATTTGATCAGTAGTATATCCAACGATAATGTCTTCAGAAAACTCTGGAAGTATTGTTTGTTTAACGAACTGTTTTTTTCCATGAAATACGAGCTGTGCTAAAAAACTACGATCTGCAGGAGCCATCACCATCCGTTTAGCGAAGGAACCTGCTAATTCAGATGGCAGTTGTTCTAGATTCATTTGGGTTTTCAAATACAAAGGAATATCCTCGTAAATAAAATGATTTGTTCCCAAAAAATTATCAATGCCAATCAACAGTAAACTGTCTGTGAAAATGACCTTATTATTGAAATCCACATCTGAAGTGATTGTAATCGCTTTTTTCGGAAGGGGAAAATCTTGAAAATACTGAGAAGCACCATCCAAAAAAATATGGATTTGTTTTTTTACATCTTTATCAAGTAATGCTTTAGTCTCTTGGTACAAAGCCAACTGTAAGCTATCTGTACGTCGATTGACCCAAGCAGAAAAAGGGTAGTTTTTGGGAAAGAAAAACGGAAACTCTTTTTCAACTCTTTGTAATGAGTCAGGATCGGTTTCAAAAAAAATCTGCTCAAAACGAATCAATTCGAAAGAATTCATAGAAATTTTTGAAGCCTTTTTATGGGAGCATCCAAAAAACATTAGGCCCGTAATAAGAAAGAGCAAAAGTGAAAACATCCTATTTTTCAATACACTCATATGTAGTACCTTTGAAAGTAAAATTGCAGCTTACGAAGCTACTAATTTTTTTACATGAAAATATCTATTTGTTATGAAAACTAAACAGGTTGCTGATCATATTGTAGGATGGCTCGCCTCATATCTTGAAGAGTCAAAGTTAACAGGTTATGTCGTTGGGGTGTCGGGCGGTGTTGATTCGGCGCTGACATCCACATTATGTGCAGAAACAGGGAAACCAACTCTTTGCCTTGAGTTGCCAATCTCTCAACAAGAGGATCAGGTGAGTCGTGCACAAAATCACACTTCATGGCTTGCGCAAAACTACAAAAATGTAGAAGTGAAAGTTGTTGCGCTTGATTCCCTGTTTGATGCTTTTTGTAGCCTTGACGCTTCGGCAAGCACCAATAAAAACACCACACTTTCATTAGCCAACACACGCTCTCGGTTGCGCATGGCTACTCTTTATTATTTTGCATCACAACGAAGATCATTGGTTGCTGGAACCGGCAACAAAGTAGAGGATTTTGGCGTTGGGTTTTACACAAAATATGGAGACGGTGGGGTTGACCTAAGTCCAATCGCTGACTTAATGAAAAGCGAAGTGCGAAACTTGGCTGCTCATTTTGGCGTTGATCAATCCATTGTAAATGCTGCGCCTACAGATGGCCTATGGGACGATGATCGAACAGATGAAGATCAGCTTGGCGCAAGCTATGACGAGCTCGAATGGGCTATGCAGCAACAAGAAAAAGGAAAAACAAAAGACGATTTTGTAGGAAGAGACCGAGACGTATTCAACATCTACACAAAACATCATATTATCAATAAACATAAAATGGAACCTATTCCTGTTTGTGTTATTCCTGACATGTTAAAGTAGTTTTTTTGTTATATTACTTAAGAAATTACCTACAAACTTTGTAGTTTGTTTCATTTATTGTTTCTTTATTCAATATTATTAGCGACAATTCTCATAAACCAACACATGATAAAAATAGTAGTTGCAGATTCCCATCCGATTGTCCACAAAGGGATCAAAGCCTATTTTCGTGATTCGACTGAAATTTCGATTGTTGGAAAAGCGCTAACTGCAAGTGAACTCTTTTCATGTCTCGAAAGTAAAATGGTGGATGTCGTTGTGTTAGAAATGGATCTATACAAGTCAGACGGCTTGGCTGTTTTACGTCGAATAAAAGAGGAACAACCTGGCGTTCGTGTTCTCATATTCTCCAATCAACCAGAAGAAGTTTATGCTATTTCATCTTTAAAAGCTGGCGCTTCTGGCTACATCAATAAAAAAGAAGTGCTTAGCACGTTACGGGATGCCATTCTTAAAATTGCATCCGGAGGTGTTTTTATCACAAACGAGCTCGCCCAAAGCATTGCATTTGATGAGTCAACAGGCAGGCCCCGAAGGATGTTCAAAAAACTATCCATGAGAGAGGTTGAAGTGCTCAAAATGTTGTGTGACGGAAAACGGAATAAAGACATTGCATTTGAATTAAAAATCAATGAGAAAACGGTAAGCACATACCGAAGCCGAATTATGAAAAAACTACTTGTTCGTAACATTGTTGAGCTTGTCCGAAAAGCACAATCCATTCATATCGACTCTTTCTAGAACAGTACACGATCTAGCCGACCACTAAGACTTTTTTTTAATCCTACGTAAGCGTTTACCTCTTCCAAAATTTCAGCATGTGTTTGCTCTTGATTTTCGGACGTTTGTGATTGAAGGACGCCTATCTTATCTTGTATCAATAAACAACGAAGATTTAGAATTGTTTGTTGCAACCATTTTCCAATTTCACTTTTCTTGTCCTTTATATAAATGTCTTTTCTTTCCCAGTCATGTAAAACATTGTTTTCGTCTTGCATAATGATACTGCTGACCTGGTGGGCTTGCTCAGGTGTAAGATCTTGAATGAACGTTTCAATTACCAACTTTTTTTGTGAGTTGTATACCAATAGTAATGCATTGTACAGTTCGCGAAAATTTACCGTTGACAACTCCACTTCATCTTGCTGCAAATCGAGATATATTTTTTCATAAACCTTCGCACGAATTTCAGTTGGTTTAAATTCAATCCCACCATCATCGTTAGGCTGCATAACGACATCCTCAAAAGCAACTTCTTCTTGACCATAAAGCAGAAGTAATGAAATGATATTGCGCTCCAGTTCATAACGTGGATCAACTTTTTGCTTGGGAACATCTACTACTTTCAATCCAGGTTTTTGCCTAGGCTGAGATGCTTTTGATTTGTTTTTTTGAGTCAACTGTGCAAGCGTAGAAAAAAGAACTTCCTCGCTTACATCCATTAAAGAAGAACAGCTCTGGATATATATTTCTCGGCGAATTGCATCAGGAATTATAGCGATACTTTGAATGATTTCGCGAATAGTCTCTGCTTTTCGAATCGGTTCATTTTTACCCTCTTCAGCGAGCAATTTAGCTTTAAATTGAATAAAGTCAATTGCATTTTCTCGCAAGTAATCCTTCACCTGATCAGGATGGTTCCCTCGAACAAAACTATCAGGATCTTCGCCATTAGGGAACGTGCAAATGGCAACATGCATTCCTGCTTCAAGAATGATATCGACACCACGCATAGCTGCACGAAGTCCCGCTGCATCCCCATCAAACAACAAAGTGATGTTGGATGTTAGACGCCGAATCAACCGAACTTGATCAGGAGTCAATGCAGTTCCTGATGAAGAAACAACATTTTGAATACCTGCTTGATGCATCTGTATGACATCAGTATATCCCTCAACGAGATAGCAATTGTCCTGTTTTGCGATATGCTGTTTGGCCTGATAGAGTCCATAAAGAACCTTGCTCTTCTGGTAAATCTCGCTTTCTGGTGAGTTAATATACTTGGCTGCTTGCTTGTCTAGCTTTAATATGCGGCCTCCAAAACCCATTACGCGTCCGGACATGCTGTGAATCGGGAAAATGACTCGCCCTTTAAAGCGGTCAAACCTTTTATCCTCTTTGGCAATGGTAAGCCCAGTAGAAATCAGATATTCTTCCTTATAACCAGCGTCTATAGCGGCTGTTGTCAGTGCAGACCATTCGGATGGAGAATACCCTAAATGAAAGTTTTCGATCGACGCTGGGGTAAATCCTCTTTCCTGGAAATAAGTCAGTCCAATAGCCTTTCCTTTTTCAGACTCTGTAAGGATCTTAGAAAAGAAAGACTGTGCAAAATCAGTCAAAGCATACAAGCTTTCGCGTGTAGATGCAGCCTCTTTTTGCTCATCAGTTTGTTGTGTTTCTTCAACCTCGATGTTATACTTTTTTGCTAGGAATTTTATTGCTTCAGGGTATGTGAAGTGCTCATGCTCTATAAGAAAAGCAACGACATTTCCTCCTTTACCACTACTAAAATCCTTCCAAATTTGTTTGGCGGGAGAAACCATAAAACTAGGTGTCTTTTCGTTGGAAAAAGGACTGAGACCTTTAAAATTCGAACCCGATTTTTTGAGCTGCACAAAGTCACCAATCACCTCCTCCAGACGAGAAGTTTCAAAAACAAGGTCTATGGTTGATTTACTTATCAAGACTAAATTATTATGATGCCTAAAAATAGAAAAAATACGTGATTAAAACTCACGGTCAATAACATAGGACACCAGCTTTTGCAAACTGTCTTTTGCATCTGACTCAGGAAAGGTGTTTAAAATAAGGTTTGCTTCGTTTTGAAAGGCATGCATCTTCTCGACAGCGTAGTCCAATCCTCCTTTAGATTTGACAAACTCAATGATTTCATTCACTTTCTTTCTATTGGTGTTATATTTTTTCACATTACGCTTTAGCCATCTACGTTCAGATGACGAGCATGTCTCCATCACGTGAATAAGAGGTAAAGTCATTTTACGTTCTCTGATATCAATTCCTGTTGGCTTTCCGATTCGTCTTTTCCCATAATCAAATAAGTCGTCTTTGATTTGAAATGCCATACCAATTTTCTCGCCAAAGGATCTCATTTTTTCAACATCCACTTCGGAAGCGTTCACCGAACAAGCTCCTAACGCACAACAAGAAGCAATCAATGTGGCTGTCTTTTTGCGAATCACCTCGTAGTAAACTTCCTCGTCAATATCCAAACTTCGTGCTTTTTCGATTTGCAACAACTCGCCCTCGCTCATCTCACGTACCGCAGTAGAGATGATTTCGAGAAAGTCAAAATCCTTGTGATCGATACACAACAGCAATCCTTTTGAGAGAAGATAGTCCCCAACCAAAACCGCAATTTTATTTTTCCACAATGCATTAATCGAAAAGAAGCCGCGGCGTTTGTTACTATCATCTACTACATCATCGTGAACCAGTGTAGCTGTGTGAATCAGTTCAATAACAGAAGCTGCACGATAGGTCCGTTCGTTGGTCGTCCCCAAAAGTTTGGCCGCCAAAAAAACAAACATCGGACGCATTTGCTTTCCTTTCCGGTTGACAATATAATGAGTGATTCGATTGAGTAGCGCAATTTTGGAAGTCATCGCATTTGAAAACCTTCCTTCGAAGCGTTCAAGTTCCTCGCGTATGGGATGTTTAAGCTGCTCTATGACTTTCATAAGGGGTATTAAATATACAACTTAGGAAGTAATTGTCAAATAAATCGATACCTCGCATCTTAGCTTTCTTTATTTGCCAGTTGGCCGCAAGCAGCATCAATGTCTTTTCCACGTGATCTACGGACTGTTACAGCTATGCGATGGCGCTCCAATTCTGATGTGTAATTCGATATTGCTTCTGGACTAGCTTGCACAAAGTCATCGTCTCCAATAGCGTTGTATTCAATCAAGTTTACTTTTGAGGGAACTTTCTTGCAATAGGCAACAAGCGCGTCAACATCTTCTTGTTGGTCATTGATTCCAGCCCAAACGACATATTCAAAAGTCACCCGACTTTTGGTTTGAGCATACCAATATTGTAAGGATTCTAAAAGCTTATCTAGTGGAAATTTTTTGGTGAAGGGCATCAATTTGTTTCGAGTTTGCTCAATGGCAGAATGTAAAGAAACGGCTAGTTTAAATTTTGGTTTTTGGTCTGCCATTTCACGAATTATCTTTGTAACTCCTGAAGTGGACACTGTGATTCGTTTTGGGGACATTCCGAGTCCCTCAGGAGAAGTGATTTTTTGAATCGCTGCTATTGTATTTTTATAATTCATTAGAGGCTCACCCATTCCCATGAATACAATATTTGAAAGAGGACGATTGAAATACAGTTGGCTTTGTCTATCAATCACCACGACTTGATCGTAAATTTCATCTGGATTAAGGTTGCGCATACGCTTTAGCTGTGCTGTGGCACAAAAGGTGCAATCCAAACTACAACCCACTTGACTAGACACACAGGCTGTTGAACGGGTTTCAGTAGGGATCAAGACAGACTCCACAAGCAAACCGTCGTGAAGTCGAATGGCATTTTTGACCGTGCCGTCTGTACTACGTTGCAAGTGATCAACAGCAATGTGATTGATTACAAAATTGTCCTGCAATAGTGTTCTATGCTCCTTGGACAGATTGGTCATTACATCAAAATCGTGTGCCCCTTTGCTCCAAAGCCATTCATAGACTTGCTTGCCTTTAAAAGCCGGAGCCGAATGAGAAGTAAAAAAAGAACGTAGTTCATCCAATGACAGAGCACGAACATCTCGACGTGCTAACTCCATCCCTTAGAGAATTAACATCGCGTCACCGTAAGAATAAAAACGGTATTTTTTATCAACTGCCTCTTTGTATGCTTTCTGCACAAACTCATGTCCTGCAAAAGCAGAAACCATCATCAACAGAGTCGATTTTGGTAAATGAAAATTTGTAATCATACTATCCGCAATGCTAAATTCATGCGGAGGGAAAATAAATTTATGTGTCCAGCCTCGGTAGGTGTTCAAGGTTCTGCTAGAAGATACCGAACTTTCCAACGCTCGCATGGAGGTGGTGCCAATCGCGCAAATGCGTTTTTTGTTTGCCTTGGTGCTATTAACCAAGTCCGCAGCGGTTTGATCTATATGCAACTCTTCTGAGTCCATCTTGTGTTTTGATAAATCCTCGACCTCAACTGGATTAAAGGTTCCAAGACCAACATGTAAAGTGATGTCAGCCATATCAATTCCTTTGATTTCCAATCGCTTGAGAACGTGTTTTGAAAAGTGAAGTCCCGCTGTAGGCGCAGCCACTGCTCCTTCATGTTTCGCATAGATGGTTTGATAGCGTTCACGATCAAAATCTTCTTCTTCACGTTTGATATATTTAGGAAGTGGTGTTTGTCCCATTTCGTGTAGTTTCTCGCGAAACGAATCATAGGGGCCATCATATAAAAATCGCAATGTACGGCCACGGGAAGTGGTGTTATCAATGACTTCAGCAACCAGGTCTTCACCGCCACCAAAATAGAGTTTGTTTCCTATACGAATTTTTCGTGCCGGATCAACAAGGACATCCCATAAACGTTGTGACTGATTGAGTTCACGCAATAAAAAAACTTCAATTTTAGCTCCTGTTTTTTCTTTATTCCCAATTAATCGTGCAGGAAATACTTTGGTGTTATTTCGCACCATAATATCCCCTTCATCAAAATAATCAACAATATCTCTAAAATATTTGTGCTCAATGGTTTCAGTTTCTCTATGAAGCACCATTAGCTTTGATTCATCTCGGTGATCAGCAGGATACTCTGCCATTAAATCTTGGGGTAACTCAAAATTGAAGTGTGATAGTTTCATTACGTATATTAAGGCGGCAAATATACTATCTGAAGGGGGGGGTTGTCAAGTAATCAGGCATATTTTTCACATCATGATCCTATTAAAAAACCAATCTCTTCTAAATCATCCCAAAATCCTGGGTATGATTTAGAAACAACATCAGCATCATTGATCACTATCGGAACCAACAAAGCCAAAGGAGCAAAAGCCATCGCCATGCGGTGGTCATGATAGGTGTCGATCGCAACATTTGGCACTATATTCGATTTTCGTTTGTGTAAATGCAAACTCTTTTCTGTGATATCGATGGACGCGCCCAACTTGGTCAATTCGTTTTGCAAGGCAACCAAACGATCTGTTTCTTTGATTTTTAGGGTGTGAAGCCCTGTGAGATCGCATGCGATTCCCAATCCAAAACATGTTACTGCTATGGTCTGAGCAGTATCAGGCGCATCGGAAAGATCCAAACGCAACGAGGGCGTAACCGATCCGCCACCCTGCAAACTCAGCGTGTTCTCTTCAATAGACGAATGCACTCCTAGTTGTTGGTAAACCTCCATCAAAATACTGTCTCCCTGCAAGCTGTCTGATTTGTAGGTCGATAAATTGATCTTTGCTTTTTGCGCCAATGCCGCGACACTAAAATAGTACGAGGCTGAACTCCAGTCAGACTCAACATGATGTGTTGTTTTGGCAATATTCTGTTGTGGAAACACTTGAATTTGTTGTCCAGAAAAAACTGCCCGAACACCTATTTTACGTAAAAGAGAACAAGTCATTTCGATATAAGGAACAGACGTAGTCTTACCCTCCAGTGTAAGCGTTAGTCCTTCAGGCAAACTCGGCGCAATCAACATTAATGCAGTGATGTATTGACTGCTGATGTTGGCAGAAATACGCACTTCGCTTTTTGTCAGTGCATTGCCTTTGATTTGCAAAGGAGGATAGCCCTCATTTTTGACATAACTAATGTCAGCTCCTAGTTGGCGCAATGCATCAACAAGCACGCCAATAGGCCGCTCCTGCATTCGACTTGAACCAGTTAGTGTTTTTTGCTGCTTCTCCTGGGTCGAAAAATAGGCTGTTAAAAATCGCATGGTTGTCCCAGCATGACCAATATCTACCAATGCGCTTGCACTTGACAGTCCCGCAGTCATGGCTTGGGTGTCGTCAGAATTCGATACATTATGAAGTTCGATTTCAGGAAAAAGAGCTTGTAAAAGCAACATGCGATTTGATTCACTTTTTGAACCCGTAATTTGAATTTCCCCCTCCAATAAACCAGAGGTGTAGGTAAGTTTTGCTTGTCGCATCAATTGATTTTTGGATTGTTGTGATGACGGTCACGATCACGTGTTCCTTTGATCTCTAACTTTTTAATAAAGGCATCTGAAAGGTCAATTCCTGTTTGATTGGCCAAACAGAGTACCACAAAGAGAACATCCGCCAATTCTTCTCCTAAGTCTTTTTTCTTATCGCTTTCTTTTTCGGACTGCTCGCCGTAACGACGTGCAATAATCCGTGCGACTTCGCCAACCTCCTCGGTGAGCTGTGCCATGTTGGTCAGTTCGTCAAAATAACGAACCCCATGGGTTTTAATCCATTCGTCAACGGCCTCTTGTGCATTGTTTATATTCATAAACCATTAAAGATTAATGCAAATTTTTACATATCAAAATTATGTTATAAAATTACTCATTAAATTCGTAGAGTAATATAACCATTAGAAAAGTTTATTTCAATAAGAATAAGTAACACTCAATACATCGTTTTGAAAACCTTACCAAATCTAAATCCTCTACGTTTTTTATTGGCTTTTCTTGTCATTCTGTTTCATGTGCCTCAGTTTTTTAGCAATAGAGGTCTTCCTTATTTCAACGATCTTCCTGTTTTCAACAAAGGAACTGAAGCTGTATATGTTTTTTTTGCTCTTAGTGGATTTCTTATTGTTCGCTTGCTTTATCATGAAAAAATAGAGTCGAAAAATATTAATGTCCGACATTTTTACATGCGAAGAATACTCAGAATCTTCCCTTTATATTTTGTGGTTTTATCTTTAGGTTTATTCTATTACAACGTATTTCTTGACTATGTTGGTTTTGATATTGATCAAACCTACAATATTATTGAAGTGCTCGTTCTTTACACATTCTTCTTGCCAAATGTTGGCGCAATACTATATGAACCAGGAGGTGCTCTTGAAATATTATGGTCAATAGGAATCGAGGAACAGTTTTACATAATGGTAGCGCCAGCCATTTTTCTTTTGCACAAAAATTATATTCTACCTTTCTTCGTTATGTTCACCTGCGTATACTTCTTTCTATTTTCATCAGAATATTTCTCTTTTTTAGCCAAGTTTAATTTTCTTTATTTTTATTTATCCGCTGGTGGAGTTGTTTCGCTTTTGGACATTAAGTATCAATTAGGTGAAAAATTAAAAAAATATCATAAAGTCATCGCAATAGTGCTCTTTGTTTTATATTTCAATGTTGATTTTCAACACTTATCACGCACCACTATTCATTTAATGGGTTTGATATTGTTTCCTTTAACTATTCTGTCTCTGTCAGTAAGTCCACTATTCAGCATAAAATAGAAGTTTATGAATCATTTAGGAAAAATATCTTACGGGATCTATATGTATCATGCGTTTGCTATCCAAATGGTTGGTTTTCTAATCCTCCAGCTAAACTCAATTCAAATTCTACCAAGCAGTGTACTTATATTCTTGTCTTTTTTCTTAGTCACAACGATTACAATTCTGATTGCGCACATTTCATACGTCTTTTTTGAAAAAAAGCTTATTTCCTTAAAAAAGAGGTATAGATAAGTTATCTTTTATTTTTTGAATCCATCAATATGGTTACTGGCCCATCATTAATGAGTTGCACCTCCATCATCGCGCCAAAAATCCCTGTGGCAACTGCTCGTCCAAGGACTGCCTCGCACTGCATCACAAAACGTTCATACAAAGATAAGGCCGTATCTGGTTTGGCCGCTTCGATATAAGAAGGGCGGTTCCCTTTTTTTGTTAGAGCATGTAGTGTAAACTGGCTCACCACGAGTAACTCTCCATCGATGTCCTGTAAGGACAGGTTCATCACATCATCTGCGTCGCTAAAAATGCGTAGCCCCAAAGTCTTTTTTACAAGCCACGCAATGTCTTCTTCTGTATCGTCATGGGTAATGCCCAACAGCACAAGCAGTCCTTTATCAATCGCTCCGACGACTTTGCCATCTACATGAACGCTCGCTTTATTGACACGTTGGATGATTACTTTCATGACTCCCAATAATCGGTTCGATAGTGTTGGTCATCACCAGCTATCATTTGGGTGTAACTTTTATAGCGAGAGGGAGCAATCTCATTTGCCTCTATCGCAATTTTAACAGCACATTTTGGCTCGTCAATATGCATGCAATTATTGAATTTACAATCTCTCTTAACTGCAAAAAACTCAACGAAATAGTCGCCGAGTTCTTGCGGTTTGAAGTCTATCATTCCAAAGCCACGAATCCCTGGAGTATCGATGATTTTTGCGTCAAAATCCAATTCATGCAATTCAGCATGGGTTGTTGTGTGCTGCCCTTGTTGATGCTGAACTGATATGGATTTGGTTTTGATATCCAATCCAGGAGAAAGACTATTAACTAAAGTTGACTTCCCAACTCCGCTATGGCCAGAAAGCATACATACTTTGGAGGTCATCAGCAATTTAACCTGATCAATATTACTACCCGTAAGAGCAGAGATCTCCAGGCACTGGTACCCAATTCGCTCGTATATTGATTTGATTTCACGCAATTTCTCCATGTCCTTATCCGAATAGCTGTCTTCTTTATTGAACAGCAACACTACATCGACTTGAAATGCTTTGGCTGTGGCCAAAAATCGATCGATAAAGGCAGGATGAGTCACAGGATTATTGAGCGTCACCAACAAAAAAGACAGATCAATATTGGCCGCTAGAATATGAATTTGCTTGGATAGATTTACCGATTTACGAACGATATAATTTTTCCTGTCAAAAATTTTGTCAATGACACCTTTTTCTTCATGATTAGTTATAGAAATCGAAACCCTGTCACCTACGGCGACAGGGTTTGTGCTAGAAATTTGATCTGTTCGAAACTTACCTTTTATCCGGCACGAAACAAGTCTGCCGTCATCTGTCTTTACAGCATACCAACTTCCTGTTGATTTATAAACCGTTCCTTCCACAGCTTACAAGGTAAGATTTTTATCCATCAACGGTTAACTACTTGCTCTTGATGATTAATTGACTCTTGGTGAATCGCTTTAAACATACGAAGAACAAACTCCTCGCTCAATCCTTGGCTTTCTCCTTCAAGAACCATTCTACCCAAAATCTCGTTCCAACGCTTGGACTGTAAAACGGCTACATTATGTTCCTTTTTAAGATTTCCGATATCAACAGAAACATTCATTCTTTTCCCAAGAATTTCTAGAATACTGTGATCAATCACATCGATTTGGGCACGTAGCGTGTCGAGCTTACTCACATAGCTTTCCGCCTCTGCAGTTGTTTTACGAATACGAAGGTCCTCCATCATCTGAACCAAAGTGTCAGGTGTGATTTGCTGGGCAGCATCGCTCCATGCATTGTCAGGGTCACGGTGTGTTTCAATCATCAAACCATCAAAATTCAAATCCAATGCTGTTTGTGAAACATCTTGAAGAGTGTCCCGACGACCACAAATGTGAGATGGGTCGCAAATCAAAGGAAGGTCTGGGAATCGGTTTTGCAATTCAATTGCCAATTGCCATTCGGGATTGTTACGGTATTTAGTTTTTGCATAACTCGAAAATCCGCGGTGAATTACGCCTAAATTTTTGATGTTTGCCGTGTATAAACGTTCAATACCACCTAGCCAAAGTGCCAAGTCTGGATTTACTGGGTTTTTGACCAAAACGATTTTGTCTGTGCCCTCAAGTGCGTCTGCAATCTCTTGCACAATAAACGGGCTCACTGTTGAGCGTGCTCCAATCCACAAAACATCGACATCGGCTTCTAGTGCGAGTTTGACATGGTCTTTATTTGCAACTTCTGTTGCTGTCATCAAACCCGTTTCTTCTTTAACGCGTTGCAACCACTTTAGTCCTATGGCACCAACTCCTTCAAAGTTTCCAGGGCGGGTTCTTGGCTTCCAAATTCCCGCGCGATAAATCGTTGCATCGGTATCCTTGAGTTGATTTGCGATATCCATCACTTGTTCTTCAGTCTCTGCACTACAAGGACCAGCAATCACGAGGGGGTGCGGGAGATCAAAGGCATTTAGCCATTGACCCATAGCTTTATTATTTTCCATTTGTTTTTGTTTCAGGTTTTAAAATATGTGTTATGTTATTAATTTCTTTCATTTCATCGGATAACGTCGTATAGTCATCATTGATCAATAGGGATTTGAAATGCTCCAAATTTGCAATGTACTCATCGAGTGTTTCCAATACGTTTTTCTTATTTTGCTTAAAGATGGGCATCCACATCTCGGGTGAACTTTTTGCCAAACGAACAGTAGAGGAAAATCCACTTCCCGCCATGTCAAAAATATTTTGCTCATCTTCTTCTTTTTCCATCACTGTTTTGCCTAACATGAAAGATGAGATGTGTGACAAGTGCGACACATAAGCAATGTGTCGGTCGTGCTCAAGGGGGTCGATCTCACGAATCACCATTCCCAAGGAAGTGAAAATAGAAAGTGCACGATCTAACAAATCAGGACGTGTTTTATTTGACTCACAAAGCATATTGACCTTGCCTTTGTAAAGTCCACGAATAGCTGCTTCTGGGCCTGAAAATTCGGTTCCTGCAATTGGGTGGCATGCCAAAAACTGATTGCGTTTTGGATGTTCCGCTACCGCTTCACATATTCCCGCTTTGGTTGATCCCATATCGATGACCAAGGTGTTTGATCCAACGGCATCAAGCACTTTAGGCAAGAGTGATTCGGTGGCCTCAACAGGGATAGCGATGGAGACCAAATCCATTTCACTCAAATCCACCAAGGTTGCTTTATAATCAATGACGCCTAAGTCTAAAGCACGTTGCAAGGTTGTTTCTCTACGACTGATTCCGTGAATAGAAACCGTATCGTAAACGCTTTGCATATCGATTGCCAAGGATCCATTCATTAAGCCAACTCCGATCAATCCTACTTTCATCCTTTCCAACGTATTATTGCTTCATTGATTTGCTCGACAGGAACGCAAAGTGAAAAACGGATATACCCCGCACCTGCGGTACCAAATATGGTTCCTGGTGCAAGAAAAATGTTCTTTTCTTGCAACAACTGATCGATAAAAGCTTCACTGTCGTTTTGTTCCGATGGTAGCTTTGCCCAAACAAACATTCCACTATTGTTTTTATCAAATTGACAGCCCATCGTTTCTGCCAATTCCCAGATGCGTTCTCTACGCTCACGATAGGTCTTATTGATGCCGTCAAACCAAGACGCTGGTTGTCTCAGAGCAGCAATAGCACCATGTTGAATACCATAGAACATCCCCGAGTCCATATTACTTTTAACCTTTAAGACGTTTGCGATATTTTCCTTTGACCCGCTCAACATACCTATACGCCAGCCAGCCATATTGAAGGATTTGCTCAAAGAATTGAGCTCCATCAAGTGAGACTTATCTTCCAAGCCATCTAGAATACTAAGCGGATTGTCCGTAAGAACAAAGCTGTAAGGGTTATCGTTGACCAAAATGATGTCATTTTGTTTTGCCCAAGCAACTAGCTTCGAAAGAGTATCATCGCTTGCACTTGCTCCTGTAGGCATATGTGGATAATTGACCCACATCAAACGAATGTTGGAGCAATCGAGCTGGTTGAGTTCAGCAAAATTGGGTTGCCATCCGTGGTCCGCATCAAGGTTATAGAATACGGGGTCTGCTTCGACCAATCGACTCACTGAAGTATAGGTCGGATAGCCCGGATTGGGTACAAGCACTTTATCCCCTGGGTTAAGAAATGCCATCGAAATGTGCATAATACCTTCTTTAGAGCCTAGTAAGGGTAAAATTTCATTTTCTGGATTGAGAGTCACTCCATAGCTCCTTTTGTAAAAATCTGCCATTGCCTCGCGTAGGGCAGGAATTCCTTGATAACTTTGGTATTTGTTTGCCGTTGGATGTGCCATGCTTTCAACAAGTGCTTTAACCACTTCCTCGGGTGGTGGCAAATCTGGACTTCCAATACCCATGTTAATAACGGGCTTACCTGCAGCAACCATTCCACGCACTTCCCGTAGCTTTTTGGAGAAATAATACTCCTGGACGCTCTCTAATCTACGTGCTGTCATCTTGTACTTGATTTGTATTCTCCCAATATTTTAAAAGAAGTCGCCATGATTTCCATTAATGATTTGGCCTTGTGATAGTCTGCTGGATTGTCAAAAGTGACATCCACAAAAAAGGCATATTTACCAGGCGTCTCAATCACTGGTAAAGACTGAATTTTTGTGAGGTTTAAATTACAATCACTCACCACATTAAGTGCTGTTGCTAGACTTCCTCGTTTGTGGTCCAAAACAAACTTCCATGCAGCCTTTGAAATATTTTCAGGATTCTCATTTGCTTCTTGTTGCACAATCACAAATCGTGTTACATTGTTTTTGATCGTTTGAATGGAAGAACCCAATACGTCTAACCCATACAACTCTGCAGCACGCTGACTGGCGATAGCACCTTTTCCAAGCTGATCGTTGTCACTGATTTCCTTTGCAACGGCGGCTGTATCAGAACTCTCAACCAATTTGATGTGTGGATGCGCTTGAAAAAACGTTTTACACTGCAGCAATGCCATTGGGTGTGAATGTACTTCTAAAATGTCTGCGATCGTTTGCCCAGGCAATGCCATGAAATGGTGTTCAATGCCCAAAAAATGCTCTCCTACGATAACCAAATTGTGTTGATCAAGCAAGGCGTAGTTTGGGAGTATCGATCCAGCAATAGAGTTTTCGATCGCCATGACTGCTTGAGAGCAGCTTCCATTAACGACCGACTTGACAAGAGTATCAAAAGAATCACACTCCAACAACGGCAGTGAGTTGCTGTAGTAGTCTTTTGCAACTTGATCGTGAAACGACCCTTTAATTCCTTGTATTGCGACTGTATTGCTCATATCAAAAAAAAAGTCCTGAGTGTTGGTCAGGACTTTATTGTATTTTGTTTCGTTTATGTTTACGTTACAAAGTGCCCTGATCCGTTTTGGAGTAATAAAAAGCACTGTAATAATAAAACTTGTTGTTCATAACGAATGCAAATGTAATATAGCATGGCATAAAAACAAATGATTGCATGTTTTTTTTTGTACGTTTACCAAGATAATGAACCCTAAACACTATGATATCTACTTTTTTTTCAGTTAAACAACTCCTTTTTTTTATGTTTATATGTGCGAGTGCACTTTTATTCATAGGTTGTGAAACAGACGATACAGACTATTCCAACGACCAAAACCAACCTCATGCGGTAAACAAGATTATGCCACTGGGCGCTTCACGTATACAAGGGCTTAGTCCTATTTTCGAAAGTTACCGTTATGAACTCTGGAAGGATCTTGTTGACGGCGGTTGGAGTTTTGATTTTATTGGCACTGAGGTCGAGATTGGTTTTTACTCCGACTATCAGGGTATTCCTTTTGATACCGATCACCAAGGTAAAGGAGGTTGGACATCAGGGCAAATCCTTGAAGACTTAGCTGCTTCACTTGAAAAAGCCGGTGTGCCAGACATTGTTTTGTTTAGTTCTCCAGGCGGAAATGATCTTTTAAACGACCTGCCCTATGTCGATGTTATTGAAAACGTCAATGCAATCATTGATCTATTGCAGCAAGTCAATCCCGATATAACTATCGTCATTGAGTTACTTGCCCCTGGTAGAACAGACTTTATGACCCCTGAACTGAACGAACTGTTTACCCAAGCAATTGATGATATTTCGTCCATCGCTATTGAACAGTCTGATGCGAATTCGCAAGTGATCCCCGTCAACATGCACACTGGGTTTTTGGACGACTATCTTTTTGATGATATTCATTACAATAAAAACGGTGCTGTTTTTATTGCGGATCGCTATTACGAAGTGCTTCAAAATATTCTCAACTAATTTTTTTTTCGAATCTTCATAATACTATACTTTTTTACTATGAAATTAAGTGCTTTTAAATCCGCTCTTTCAAAGCTTGATTCCCTACAGTTTGTTTTGCCTCAAGGCAAACAAGTACCTGCTCATGTGCATTTGACTGAAGTTGGTGAACTCCAAAAAAGCTTCATTGATTGCGGTGGAACGATTCGTATATCTCGTCTAGTGTCCATGCAATTGTGGTATGCGGAAGACACTGAACATCGGCTGCATCCTAAAAAACTTCTTGATATCATAAAAGCATCTGAAAGGCAGCTGTCTTTACCAGATGAAGAGGTGGAAATCGAATATCAACAAGGAACGATCGGCAAATACCGTGTGTCGTTTCAAAACGGGACATTTCAACTCGTTGCAACCCAAACAGATTGCTTGGCAAAAGACCAGTGTATTGTGCCGGAACAAAAACCAAAAGTGAGACTAACGGCCAAAGGTCTTCAATGCGATCCTCAATCCGGATGCTGCTAAGGCTAAGAGTTAAAAGATTTCTTTAGCAATCGTGTAGATATTATCGGATTTACCCATCGAATAATAGTGTAAGAACGGGACGCCATGCTCTACCAATTCATTACTTTGTGCAATACACCACTCAATCCCTACTTGTCGGACTTGCTTGTTGTCCCTGCATTTGATTACCTCTTTAATAAGTGGCTCTGGAAGGTCAACATGAAAGCGATGCGGGATCAAATTGAGTTGTTTGGCAGTGGCCATGGGTTTTAACCCTGGGATAATGGGAACCTCAATTCCTGCTTTTCTGCATTTATCTACAAATGCAAAATACTTTTGATTGTCAAAAAACATTTGGGTCACCACATAGCTAGCCCCTGCTTCGACTTTCTTTTTTAGGAAATGGATGTCGCTCTCCAAGCTCGGTGCTTCCATGTGTTTTTCTGGATACCCAGCCACGCCAACGCAAAAATCAGTGGTTGCAGTATTTTCGATCGAATCATCTAGGTACTGTCCATGATTCATCGCATCAATCTGCTTGACCAAATCAACCGCATAGGCGTGTCCATTTGGCTCCGCAGTAAAATACGTTTCAGACTTTACCGCATCTCCTCGTAATGCAACAACATTATCGATCCCTAAAAAGTGAAGGTCAATCAAAAAGTTTTCCGTGTCTTCTTTGTCAAATCCTCCGCATAAAATATGGGGAATCGCATCGACTTTATATTTGTTTTGAATCGCTGCACAAATCCCAACGGTTCCTGGACGTTTACGAACAACTTGTTTTTCCAATAAACCATTTGGTAATTCTTTATAGATGTATTCTTCGCGGTGGTAGGTAACGTCAATAAACGGAGGTTTAAACTCCATCAAAGGATCGATATTTTCAAAAATGGTTTGGATATTCTGCCCTTTTAGTGGGGGTAGAATTTCAAAGGAAAATTGGGTTTTCCCTTTAGATTGTTTAATGTGTTCTGTTACTTTCATATCCTAATCGTTCAAGTTGGGTCGTAACCATTTTGTTGCTTCATCAATGGAAATGTTTCGACGTTGACTATAATCTAGCAGTTGATCCTCAGTTATTTTTCCCAATCCAAAATACCTTGCATCTGGGTTTGCAAAATAGTAGCCCGAAACCGATGCTGCTGGCCACATTGCCAAGCTTTCGGTGAGTTCGACACCTATGCTTTTGGATACATCTAACAACTCCCAAATCGTATTTTTCTCCAAGTGGTCTGGACAGGCTGGATATCCTGGCGCAGGTCTTATGCCACGGTATTTCTCCAAAATTAGGGATTCGTTACTTAGCTCTTCTTCAGGCGCATATCCCCAATAGGTTGTGCGAACCTGCTTATGTAGATATTCAGCAAAGGCCTCTGCCAAACGATCGGCGAGTGCTTTGACAAGAATACTATTGTACATGTCGTTGTTTTCTTCATAACGATCTGCCAATTCACGAGTCCCAAAACCAGTACTCACACAAAAACAGCCCACATAATCATCATTACCTTTCGGGGCTATAAAGTCCGAAAGTGCATAGTACGGCTTGGCTTTTGCCTTTTTACCCTGTTGTCGCAAACAAACAAACCTATGCATTGTTTCTTTTCTATCTTCGTTAGCATAAATCTCAATATCATCTTGATCATTGCTATTGGCAGGAAATAGCCCAAAAACCGCTTTGGCCTTTAGCCATTTACCTTCTATGATTTGTGACAAAAGAGCTTGTGCATCCTCAAACAGGGAAATGGCTTGTTCTCCAACTACCTTATCCGTGAGAATATTGGGATACTTACCGTGCAAGTCCCATGATCTAAAAAAGGGGCTCCAATCGATATAATCGACTAAAACTGACAGGTCTTGGTCTTCAATGCATTGAATGCCCAATTGTTGAGGAACTACAGTTTGATATTCTTTCCAATCAATTGTAAATTTTTGTTCGCGTGCTTCTGGAAGTGAAACAAAAGTTTTGTGTTCTTTTCGCTTTGCAAAATTTTCACGAAAGGTTGCATAATCTTCTTTGACCGACTTCTGATACTTGTCAGAGGCATCGTTCTGAAGAAGTTGACCGACAACGGTAACAGCACGTGAAGCGTCGTTGACATGCACCACGCTTTGACCGTATGCTGGATCAATTTTAACTGCGGTATGTGCTCGTGAAGTCGTTGCGCCGCCTATGAGCAATGGTACTGCACTGTGGACGCGCTCTAATTCATTGGCCACAAAAACCATTTCGTCGAGCGAAGGTGTAATGAGTCCACTTAATCCAATGACATCTACTTGTTTTTCGATAGCCGTTTGGATGATTTTTTCAGGTGGAACCATAACCCCCAAATCAATAATTTCGTAATTATTACAGCCCAAAACAACGCCGACAATGTTTTTACCAATGTCGTGTACATCTCCTTTTACTGTTGCTAACAAAATTCGCCCTGCATATTCTTGTTTCCCATCTTTTTCTTCTTCTATGAAAGGGAGTAAATATGCCACTGCTTTTTTCATAACTCGAGCCGACTTGACCACTTGTGGCAGGAACATTTTTCCGCTACCAAACAAATCGCCAACAACATTCATCCCATTCATCAAATGGCCTTCAATGACTTGAATTGGACGTTCTACATCTAAGCGAGCTGCTTCGACATCTTCCTCGATGAAGGCATCTATTCCTCGAACTAGCGCGTGAGTAATCCGTTCTTGCAAGCTCTGTGAACGCCAGCTGAGATCATCTTTGGACTTGACCTTTCGGCTTCCCTTTACTTCTTCTGCATAATTCAGGAGGCGTTCGGTAGCATCTGATCGACGATTGAGAAGCACATCTTCTACATAGGACAAAAGCTTTTTAGGAATATCACTATAAATTTCTAGCATTGTTGGGTTGACAATTCCCATTGTCATACCATGCTGTATAGCATGATATAAAAATGCAGAATGCATTGCCTCCCTCACGGTATTGTTGCCACGAAAAGAAAAAGAGACATTACTCACACCTCCACTCACATTTGCGTAGGGAAGATTTTGACGAATCCATTTGGTCGTTTTAAAAAAATCAACCGCGTTTGTGAGGTGTTCCTCCATTCCTGTAGCGACTGGAAATATATTGGGGTCAAATATGATGTCTTGGGGTGGGAAATTGATTGTAGTAACCAAGACTTCATAGGATCGTTTACAAATTTCAATTCGACGATCGAGAGTGTCTGCCTGACCATCTTCATCAAATGCCATGATAATAACAGCCGCACCATGGCGCTTGATGGTTTTCGCCTGATGGATAAAGGTTTCTTCACCTTCTTTTAAACTAATAGAGTTTACCACACATTTACCTTGCACGACTTTAAGTCCTGCTTCAATGATTTCCCACTTTGAGCTATCAATCATAATGGGGACACGTGCAATATCAGGCTCGGCTTGCAAAAGGTTAAGGAAACGAGTCATTGCCTCTACCCCATCGATCATGCCCTCATCCATATTGACATCTATAATCTGAGCCCCCCCGACAACTTGTTCGCGAGCAACTTCTAAGGCAGCCGTAAAATCGTCTTGTTCAATAAGTCGTAAAAAAGCGCGAGACCCTGTCACATTGGTGCGCTCACCAATATTAATAAAATTGGAGTCGGGCTTCACAACAAGTGGTTCTAGTCCAGCTAACTTTAGGTGTTTTGGGGTCATAAGAAAAAAATTAGCGAGGTTTGTAGTTGGCGACCAAAGACGCAATTTCTTGAATATGTTCAGGACCTGTACCGCAACAACCTCCAATGATATTCACTAAGTTGTTCTCTACATATGGAGTGATCAATTCCTTCATCTCTTTAGGGCTCTGGTCATACTCCCCAAAAGCATTGGGCAAACCAGCATTTGGGTGAACTGATATCAAAATATCCGTATTTGCGCTCAATCGTTGTATGTAAGGGAAGAGTTGATCAGCTCCCATAGCACAGTTAAAACCAATACTTAAAAGATCGACGTGGGATAGCGATATCAAAAAAGCCTCCGTCGTCTGACCCGAAAGGGTACGCCCGCTTGCATCGGTGATTGTACCGCTCGCCATCACCGGAATCGTGCTTTCTCTTTCCTCTTTCACCAAGTCAATGGCATAAAATGCCGCTTTTGCATTGAGTGTGTCAAAGATGGTTTCAACAAGTAAAATGTCAACACCACCGTCAATCAATGACTCTGTTTGGAGTTTGTATGCTTGCATAAGCTCGTCAAAAGTAATCGCACGAAAACCCGGATCATTAACATCGGGAGACAAGCTGGCTGTTTTATTTGTTGGCCCCAGCGAACCTGCTACAAAACGGGGCTTATGAGGCTCTTGCTCGGTAAATTTATTAGCGATTTCTTTTGCAAGCTTGGCCGATTCGAAATTGAGCTCATAAGCCAAATCTTCCATTCCATAGTCTGCCATCGCAATCGTGGTTGACGAGAAGGTATTGGTTTCAACAATATCCGCACCTGCTGCAAAGTATTTGGTATGGATATCCTTTATCGCTTGAGGCTGTGTAATTGAAAGTAAATCGTTGTTTCCTTTTAAGGGTATCTTATGATCTGCAAAACGAGTTCCTCGAAAATCCTTTTCTTTAAAATCATAGGATTGCAACATTGTGCCCATGGCACCATCAAGCACTAATATACGTTCCTCTACTATCTTACGGATATTATACATGATAACGGCTAAGTGCCTGATCAATGTCGGCAATGATATCATCGATGTGTTCAAGACCAACCGACACACGGATAAGTCCATCAGGGATATCAACGTGTTGACGTTCTTCAACACTGAGTTTACTGTGTGTTGTAGAAGCTGGTTGAGTAATCGTAGTGCGTGTATCGCCTAGATTAGAAGTGAGAGAACACATTTTTATTTCATCAATAAAGTTACGACCTCCTTGCACCCCACCATCTACTTCAAAAGCAATAATGTTTCCCCCACGTTCCATCTGTTTTTTTGCGAGAGCATATTGAGGATGATTTTTCAGAAAGGGATAACGAGTATCTACAACTTTTGGATGGTTGTTTAAAAACTCGGCAAGCTTTTCTGCATTATCACAATGTTTTTCAACACGAACGGAGAGTGTCTCCAAACTCTTGGACAACACCCAAGCATTGAAGGGTGATAAACTTGGGCCTGAGTTTCGCGAAAAGAGATATATTTCTTTGATCAAATCTGCTCGACCAATTGTAATTCCGCCCAGTACTCGTCCTTGACCGTCTATAAGTTTGGTTGCAGAGTGAATCACCAAATCAGCGCCAAATTTGATCGGCTGTTGGAGATAGGGCGTGGCAAAACAATTGTCAACAATAAAAATGAGATTGTGTTTTTGGGCTATTTTCCCCAAATACGCTAAGTCTAAAATCTGGAGACCTGGATTGGTCGGAGATTCAATGTAAAGAATCTTGGTTTGTGGTAATATCAAATCCTCAAGGTGTTCGATATCCGAAGCGTCAAAATAAGATGTTTCGATTTGCCACTTCGGAAACACTTTGGTAAACAAGGAATGTGTTGATCCAAAAACTGCGCGTGCAGATAAAATGCGATCTCCGCTATTGAGAAGGGCCGCAAACGTCGAGAAAATGGCTCCCATGCCAGTGGCAAATGTATGCCCTGCTTCTGCACCTTCGAGCTTACACATTTTCTCAACTAGCTCAGCATTGTTTGGGTTGGAAAAACGACTGTAAATATTGCGTTCTTTTTCCTCAGCAAATGAAGCACGCATATCTTCGGCATCTTCAAAAACAAAACTTGAAGTGAGATAAAGTGGATTGCTATGTTCTAAAAAGGGAGAGCGAGCGAGCTGCGTTCGAATCGCATTCGTTTCATTCTTATTTTTAAGTGACATAAGGGACTTGGTTTACAATAACAGAAAATGAAATTTTGGCTGTATGCTCAAGAGTTTTTGAAACTGAACAATACTTTTCAAAAGAGAGTTTCGAGGCACGGTAAATACGGTCTGCGGGCACATCACCTGTTGCGATAACAGTCGCGTGAATGGCCGTAAACAGGGAAGGAACTTGACCTTTAACCCGATCGCCTTTGACTTTGATGTGGAGACTGTTTGGCGTTATTTTTTGCTTATTCAGAATCGAAACAATATCTATACTACTACATCCTGCTACGCCCATAAGCAGTAATTCCATGGGGCTTGCGCCTTTTGGGTCATCACTAGAAGTCGTGTCGATAGAAATACGATGACCTCGGTCGTTAGTAATAACAGAGTGAAATCCTTCTTGGTGGTTGAGTTCTACATTCATTTGTTTGTGTTTACGTTTGAAAAAATGGGGGATAACATGGCTTCCAACTGATCGTATTCAATTAAGAAAGCGTCATGTCCATGAATTGATGTGATCGTGTGATAATGAAGGTTTGTTTTATGCTTCATTAAAGCGGTATAGGTTTCTCGATTTTCGCCGTCCGTAAAAAACAAATCAGTGTCGATCGAAATTAAGTGGATGGATCCTTTGATCGTGGATAAAACCTGCTCAAACGAACCTCGTCCTTGCAAGATATCAATCGTGCGTAACAGATGATTCATGAGCTTATAGGCTTGAAGTAAAAACCGTTTTTGGAGCTTTTCACCATGATACAACAACCAGCTATCCATGTTGAAAATACCTTTTTCTTCATGGATTGACCTCCCAAATCTAGCCTTAAACGATTCCGGTGTTCGATAACACAACATGGCGTGGATACGCGCATCAAACAAAGGGTTTTTGGAATTGTGAAGAATACGATCTTGCAGCAAAGTATTTGCCAATACCCAATCTGATGTTTTCCAATCGCAAGCAATCGGAATTAAATGTTTAATCAAATCTGGGAAACTCGCACCCAATTCCCAAACCAATGCACCACCGATAGAACCTCCAACGGCGGCATAAAGTTTTTGAATATTGAGTTGATCTAGTGCTTGTTTAATGAGGAATGCCACATCACGAAGAATCAAACCTTCGTAGGATTCAATGACATAATTTTCGGCTCCATTTCCGGGGAAATTAAATGCCAATATGGTGAATTGTTGGGTATCGATAACCTTGCCGTCGCCAATCATTTCTGACCACCAACCATGCGCACCACACACCTCAGCATCTCCAGTAAGTGAGTGATTGACCAATACTACAGGAGCACTTCCTAGGGGGAGACCAAAGAACTTGTAAGAAAGTTTCAAGTTCATTTGCTCTCCCGAAAGGGTCGTGTAATCATCAAACGCTATGTAGGCGAGTTGCGACATTAAATTTGATCAAATGCTTGTTGTAAATCTGCTTTTAAGTCATCAACATTTTCCAGTCCAACAGAGAGGCGAATCAAATCTGGTGAAACACCTGTTGTTTCTTGCTCTTCTGGCGTAAGCTGTTGATGGGTTGTGCTTGCAGGGTGAATGATCAATGATTTGGAATCTCCAAAGTTGGCAACTAGTGCAAACAATTTGGTTTTATCAGCGATTGTCTTGCCTGCTTCAAATCCACCTTTCAAGCCAAATGTCAATATTCCGCTTTGTCCTTTTGGAAGGTATTGTTGAGCAAGTGCGTTGTATTTGCTCGACTTCAGTCCAGGATAGTTGACCCACTTTACTTGATCGTTACCTTCAAGCCATTCTGCCAAAGCAAGTGCATTTTCACTATGCTTTTTCATACGGATATCGAGTGTTTCTAACCCTTGAATGATCTGAAAAGCGTTGAAGGGGCTCAGTGCTGCACCCAAATCTCTGAGTCCTTCGATACGTACTTTTGCGATATATGCCGCAGGGCCTAACACATCGTGAAGAACCAAGCCGTGGTATCCCGCAGATGGTGTTGTAAATTCTGGGAATTTTCCACTTGACCAGTCAAAATTTCCGGCATCAATAATCACACCGCCCATTGTCGATCCATTTCCGTTCGCATACTTTGTCAATGAATGAACTACAATATTAACTCCATGCTCAATGGGGTTTTCTAGAGCCGGTGTAGATACTGTGCTGTCCACCATAAATGGAACTTTTACTGCTTTCGCTTCTTTAGAGATCCCCTTGAGATCTAAGACATCAAGCTTTGGATTTCCTAGTGATTCAGCAAAAAACAAACGAGTGTTGTCTTGTACAGCATCGGCAAAGTTTTTGGGATTGTCGGGGTCAACAAAAGTAGTTGTAATGCCTAGTCGTGGCAAAAGAACTTTGAGCATATTATACGATCCGCCATAGAGGCTATTGGATGCAACGATATGGTCTCCTGCTTTAAGTAAAACTAAAATGGCCGTACTAAGTGCCGATGTTCCCGATGCTGTTGCTACAGCAGCTAAACCTCCTTCTAGGGCAGCGAGTCTTTGTTCAAGTACATCTATTGTTGGATTATTCAGCCGAGTGTAAATGTAGCCTGGCTCTGCTAACGAAAATAGTTTTGCAGCATGATCACTGTCTTTAAAGACATAAGCCGTTGATTGAAAAATTGGAACTGATCTTGTTCCCTGTGTTGAAGTTACATCGTGTCCATGATGTAGCGCATCTGTTGCGAGTTGTTGTGTGCTCATTTAAAAGTTAAATTATTGTATAGTGAAAGTTGATTGTAATAAAGAAACGACATCGAGTTTTTCCCAAGGAAAAAGCTCTACTTCGTGTACTATTTTTCCATTGTATGGTGATTCAAAAACTTTTTTGACAACTTTTGGCTCACGACCCATATGTCCGTATGCTGCTGTCTCCGCATAAATGGGCGTGCGCAATTTTAGACGTTGTTCGATGCCATAAGGCGTCAAGTCAAATATGTTTTCTATTTTTTTTGCGATTTCGCTATCTGAAAGCTCAACTTTTGCTGTGCCGTAGGTATCAACAAACACCGAGGTGGGTGCAGCTACACCAATTGCATAGCTCAATTGAATTAGAATTTCATCGGCAATACCGGCAGCCACAACGTTTTTGGCGATATGTCTTGCTGCATAGGCGGCACTACGATCAACTTTACTAGGATCTTTTCCGCTAAAAGCACCACCACCGTGTGCTCCTTTACCGCCATAGGTATCGACAATAATTTTTCGGCCTGTGAGACCAGTGTCACCGTGAGGCCCTCCGATCACAAATTTACCTGTTGGGTTGATATGGTAGGTGACGTCGTCTGAAAACAACGCTTGGATAGAGGGCGTAAAAGAAGCGATCACTTGGGGCATCACCTTTTCGATAATATCTTGGCGAATACGTGCAGCCATCCTTTCATCGGTATCAAATTGATCGTGCTGGGTCGAGACCACCACTGTTTCGATACGGATGGGTTTATGATTTTCGTCATACTCAACCGTAACTTGTGACTTGGCATCAGGTCGTAGGTATGGAATGTCGTTTTTAGCGCGACGAAAGTCCGCGAGAAATTCTAAAATCTTGTGTGAAACCGCCAGTGCCAAGGGCATATAGTTTTCGGTTTCGTTTGACGCATAGCCAAACATAATTCCCTGATCACCTGCTCCCTGTTCTTCTTTTTTTTCTCTTTCAACTCCCTGATTGATATCTGACGATTGTTCGTGAAGTAGGGAAATCACACCACAGGAATTACCAGAAAACTGGTAGGCATCGTCGGTGTACCCAATGTTATTAATAGTTTGTCGTGCAATTTGTTGCACGTCGAGATATGTTTTACTTTTTACCTCTCCTGAAAGAATAACTTGTCCCGTGGTAACGAGGGTTTCACAAGCAACTTTACTTTCTGAGTCAAAGGCAATGAAATGGTCAAGTAAGGCGTCACTGATTTGATCGGCAACTTTGTCGGGATGTCCCTCACTTACAGATTCGGATGTAAAAAAATAGGCCATAATTGGTTACTTTTGAAGAAGAAGAAGAGTATGCGCAAATCTCTAAAAAGTAACCCTGTTTTAGCACTTTTTTTGAGAGGTTGCAATCAGTACAAATCTTTCCTCTATTTTGCGTGGCAAATATACAACGCAAATTGAATTTACAAAATATTTTTGTTAACTATCGAAAGTTAAACGAAATCCCAGCAGTCAATGTATTGTATTCTTGAATCGTATAATTCGCAAATATTTTCAAGAACAACAAGTTCAAACGACCGCCGATAACACCCATCACGCCCGTTGATTCAGAAGTAGTGCTGATTGGATCTTTGAAATTACGTAGAACTGTCATTCCTGCAACATCATAGTCCAACTCGTAGTCTCCAGTCATGTCAAAATGAGAGGTTCCTGAATTGTAGCCAAGACCAGCAAAAACACTGATAATTGGAAGGTCGACAGAAGCAAGAGCTTGTACTGTGAACGTATCCGCTTCAAAGGACATTTTTTGATTTTCATTTCCTCCCGCAAAATTGATCTCTGCGAGGTTATATTCGAAATTCGCTTGCGAAAATGCTGCCAGAACAGATACATTGAGTGGTAGTCTGTCAAGTGGTCCGAAATATTGCATAATGTTGTGTTTTAACCCAAAGCCTGTTAAACGAAATGAGCTTCCTTGGTAGGTTGATGAAGGCACAAACCTAACGAGAAGATCTGTGTCAAATACCACTCCTACACTAGCTTGTATGATAGGGGCTGGGATTGTTCCAAAAGGCAAATCATCTTTCATACCACCCGGAAAACGAAACTCGCCTGAAAATTCTTGCTCAGTGTTTAAAATGGTTTCTTTAAAAGAAAAGTTTAAAGATTCTTCTTTCCCTTCTCCAAAAATGGTTGGCAACGATCCCGAAGGCACATTCAGAGAGGTCAAATCGGTAGGTGTAAAACTTTGATCGGCTTCTGGCACAAAAGGAATTGCGCCTGCAATTACAAGTCCAAAACCTAATTTTTTATGTGTTTTCGCACTTGTTGCCCAGCCAGAATTCAAACCATAGGTTAGAGCCTTTCCCAAAGGAGCAGTGTAGCCCTCTGCTAAAAGACGTGCATCTTCAGTTGATGTAAATAAAATATTTTCTAATCCACCTAAAAGTTGTGCTTTTGTAGTCGTAGATATTAAGAAAGCTACAAGTGTTATAAAAATTCGGGTTTTCATAATCGTCTATTTAATTTCAAAATTACCAAATTTCGCTGATTATAACATACTTTATGATCTTACTCAACACAATTAAGTAGGCATCCTAAAATCTGAGGGACAATGAAAAGCGTGAAAGTCTGCATAAAATCCTCTTTACAATCACTTTATTTTATATTTTTAGCATTCTAAAATTACATGGTATGCATATAGCAATCGCGGGAAACATTGGCGCAGGTAAAACAACACTAACAGAGTTACTTGCCAATCACTACAAATGGGAACCTCAGTACGAAGACGTTGTTCAGAATCCGTATCTTGATGATTTTTATGCAGAAATGGAACGTTGGTCTTTCAATCTGCAGGTTTACTTTCTCAATAGTCGCTTTCGTCAGATTATTGACATTCAGCAAAGTCGTAATTCGGTGATTCAAGACCGAACGATTTATGAAGACGCCCATATTTTTGCGCCAAACCTCCATGCCATGGGATTGATGACGAATAGGGATTTTCAGAATTACAGTTCTTTGTTTCAATTAATGGAGTCACTTGTCAAAGGTCCAGATTTATTGATTTATCTCCGCAGCTCAATTCCTAACTTGGTCAACCACATTCACAAACGTGGACGAGCCTATGAAAACTCGATTAGTATTGAATATTTAAGTCGCTTAAACGAACGTTACGAGGCTTGGATTCAAAACTATGAGAAAAAGAACATGATCACTTTAGAGGTTGATAATCTAAACTTTGTGGACAAACCAGAAGATTTTCAGCTAGTCGTGGACACTATTGATCGCAAACTGGCAGAAATGAAAATGGACGCCATTTAGCGCCCATTTATTTTCAGTATGCATTGAAGCTTAGTCTCGCTTACTTTCTTTGATTTCGTTTAGGGTCGAATCAATCATTTCTTCACTTCCTACAACTTCTACAATCGTTTCAGAAGTTTCCCCGTTTTTTGTTGTGACAGTTGTAATGGTAGCAATCGTTTCTCCTTCTGTGGTATTTGTTACTTCAACAGAAATTTCTTTTTGCTCCTCGTGTCCTTGGTGAGCTTCAGCACTATGCCCATCTCCTAAGATCGGTGCAATCACCAACCCCACCAAGCAAGTCAACTTGATTAAGATATTCATTGAAGGTCCCGATGTGTCTTTGAATGGGTCACCTACGGTATCACCAGTCACAGCAGCCTTATGAGCTTCTGATCCTTTTTTCTCAATCTTTCCGTTAATCTCAACACCTGCTTCAAACGATTTCTTTGCATTGTCCCAAGCGCCACCGGCATTGTTTTGGAAGATTGCCCATAACACCCCCGAAACCGCAACACCAGCCATATAGCTACCAAGCGCTTCAGGACCCATGACGAGTCCAATAATGATAGGAGTTGCTATAGTAATCAAACCAGGCAATAGCATTTCTCTGAGCGCAGCTTTTGTTGAAATCTCAACACACTTGGCATAGTCAGGCGTCCCTTTTCCTTCTAATATTCCGGGAATTTCTTTAAACTGACGACGTACTTCCTGAACCATTTCCATGGCAGCTTTACCAACCGATTGCATAGCCAAAGCAGAAAAAACAACGGGAATCATTCCTCCAATAAACAGGGCAGCCAAAACGTCGGCTTTAAAAATATTGATTCCGTCGATTCCTGTAAAGGTCACATAAGCCGCAAACAAAGCAAGTGCCGTGAGTGCTGCAGAAGCAATCGCAAATCCTTTTCCGATCGCAGCAGTTGTGTTACCAACCGAATCCAAAATATCGGTACGTTCACGAACTTCTTTTGGCAATTCGCTCATCTCAGCAACACCTCCTGCATTATCTGCAATCGGACCAAAAGCATCAATCGCCAACTGCATCGCAGTCGTGGCCATCATGGCAGAAGCAGCAATCGCTACACCATAAAACCCAGCCAGCTCATACGAACCCCAAATGGCACCCGCAAAAAGAAGAACCGATGAAGCTGTTGAAATCATTCCCACAGAAAGCCCAGCAATAATGTTCGTGGCTGCACCAGTAGATGAGTTTTGTACGATATCCATCACAGGTTTCTTACCTATAGCGGTATAATATTCTGTGAACATCGAGATCAAATAACCAACACCAAGGCCAACAATTGTGGCAAAAAACACGTTGGTTGAAGGAATATCACGTGCCCCTTCGCCAAAAAACTTCATTCCTGTAATCGTTTCTGGCAGCAAGTAGTCGATCAAAAACCATGACGCTACTAGAGTAAGAAGAATTGAAAATATATTTCCTGTGTTGAGTGCGCGTTGCACTTCAGCTTCTTTAGCAGTGTTGTCCTTTATACGGATAAACAACGTACCTAGAATGGAGGCAACAATACCAACCCCTGCCAAGACCAAAGGCAATAGGATTGGTCCCATCCCTTGAAATGATGCTAAGGTGTCTCCAGCTAGTGCCATGTCGCGAATGATGTAATTTCCTAGAACCATCGATGCCAATACAGTAGCAACATAGCTACCAAAAAGGTCAGCACCCATTCCGGCAACATCACCAACATTGTCACCAACGTTATCTGCAATTGTGGCTGGATTTCTTGGGTCATCTTCAGGGATTCCCGCTTCTACTTTCCCAACAAGATCAGCACCAACATCAGCTGCTTTAGTGTAGATCCCTCCACCAACACGTGCAAATAAAGCAATAGACTCTGCACCCAATGAAAAGCCAGCAAGCGACTCGAGCACGATTGTCATATTATAATAAAAGTTAGTTTGACCATCCATGAATTGACCTACGAGAAACAAAAACAACAGACCTAAACCAAACACGGCAAGTCCAGCAACACCCAAGCCCATAACGGTACCTCCACCAAAGGAGACTTTAAGTGCTTGAGGTAAACTCGTTTTTGCGGCTTCGGCTGTACGAGCATTTGCTTCGGTAGCGATACGCATTCCGATATTTCCTGCTGCTGCAGAAAAAATAGCACCAATAATAAAAGCAGGTACGATTAACCAGCTTGTGGTTTCCACCATTGTTGAAATGCCATATAAAGCTCCTGAAGCAATGACAACAAAAATGAGTAACAAGCGGTATTCCGCATGCAAAAAGGCCAGTGCACCCTCTTTAATACTCTTTGATATAGACTGCATTTTGTCACTACCTGCCGACTGCTTGCGCACCCAAACAGATTGAATGTACATCACGATGAGTCCTACAATAGCTAATAGTATAGGTGTATATTGAATATAGTTTTCCATAATAGTTTTTGATTGGATAGTAATTATTGCATCACTTTCTTGACCGCACGAACAACGTCTTCACGGTTGGGTAGCCATTCGGCCAACAACACCGGAGAGTAAGGTGCAGGAGTGTCTGCTGTGTTAATTTTTATAATGGGAGCGTCGAGATAATCAAACGCAAGATTTTGAACTTGATATGTAATTTCAGTGGAGATGTTTCCAAACGGCCATGATTCTTCTAAAATCACCAAACGATTGGTTTTCTTTACTGATTTGAGTATCGTATTTATGTCAAGTGGTCGAATGGTACGCAAGTCGATAAGCTCAACAGAAATATTTTCCTTTTCTAGCATTTCAGCAGCAGCAGTGGCTTCTTTAAATATCTTACCAAAAGAAACCAATGTCACATCTGTACCTGTACGTGTGATGTCGGCAACACCAATCGGAAGAACATATTCTCCATCAGGCACTTCTCCTTTGTCGCCATACATTTGCTCAGACTCCATAAAAATAACGGGGTCGTCGTCGCGAATGGCAGCTTTTAACAAGCCCTTGGCATCGTAAGGATTGGAGGGCACAATTACTTTCAGACCTGGACAATTGGCATACCAACTCTCAAACGCTTGGGAGTGGGTTGCTGCTAACTGACCCGCAGAAGCAGTTGGACCGCGAAAAACAATCGGACATGGAAATTGACCTCCAGACATCTGACGGATTTTTGCCGCATTATTGATAATCTGATCAATACCTACCAAAGCAAAGTTAAAAGTCATAAACTCAATAATAGGACGGTTGCCCGTCATCGTAGAACCCACGCCTATTCCTGAAAAACCAAGCTCAGAAATCGGAGTGTCAATGACACGCTTTTCCCCAAATTCGTCCAACATGCCTTTGGAAGCTTTATATGCACCATTATATTCCGCAACTTCTTCACCCATCAAATAAATGCTCTCATCTCGACGCATTTCTTCTGACATGGCTTCACAGATCGCTTCTCTAAACTGGATTGTTCTCATGCTTTTTTTTGACTGCGCAAAAATAGTAATAATTGAGACAACCAACCAACTTATTCGCAAGTGAATCATATATTATGCGTGCATAATAGTTTATATTATTTTCATATCTTTGTTTTTTATCTATAAATCATGAAAATCTTAGTCTGCATTAGTAATGTTCCCGACACTACTTCAAAAATCAATTTTAAAGACAACGACACCCTATTTGATGATCAAGGGGTTCAGTTTGTCATCAACCCCAACGACGAGTTTGGACTCACTCGCGCCATTTGGTTCAAAGAAAAAGTGGGAGCAACCATAGATGTGCTTCATGTTGGCACAGCACTTGCCGATGCCACCTTACGAAAAGCTCTCGCCATTGGTGCCGACAAAGCCATTCGAATCGACACCGAACCAATCGATGGGTTTGTTGTTGCAGACCAAATTGTTGCCTATGCTTCTACCAATACCTACGACCTGATTATTGCTGGACGAGAATCTATAGACTACAACGGTTCAATGGTTCCTGGCCTTATCGCTGCCAAACTCAACTATGCCTTTATCAACAATTGTGTTCATCTGAATATTGATGGAACAACGGCATCGGCTACCCGTGAAATGGATAGTGGAATGGAGGTTCTAACAACCGAACTTCCTCTTTTGATCGGCGGCCAAAAAGGACTTGTGGAAGAAACCGATTTGCGCATTCCCAACATGAGAGGAATCATGCAAGCAAGGCAAAAAACACTAGAAGTGGTTGCCCCTATTGAATCAACACCCAAAACATCGGTGATTTCTTTTGAAAAGCCCGCCCCAAAGGCGACTGTCAAACTTGTACCCGCCGATGACATCGACCAACTCATTGATCTTTTACAAAACGAAGCCAAAGTCCTATAATTATGTCTGTTTTAATCTTTGCCGAATCTCTTCAAGGTAAACTCCAAAAAGGTGCTGCCGAGCTCAGCTCCTATGGATATGCCCTTGCCCAACAAAAAAATACATCACTCACTATCGTAACCATTAATTGTGAGGAAATCGATCAACTTGCACAATATGGTCCATCAAAACTAATAAACCTTAAACTTGACACCTCCTATTTTGAGGCACAAGCCTATGCGATTGCTCTTGCAGAAGTGGCTGCTACCGAACAAACAAATCTCATCATTATTGGAAGCAGTGCAGACGCCAAGTACCTCGGTGGAATTCTTGCCGGAAAACTCGATGCTGGCTATGTAACAAACGTCGTTCAACTACCTAGTAGTCACGAACCGCTCTCAGTAAAACGAACAACCTTTAGCAACAAAGCCTTTGCCGTAACAAAACTAACTGCTGACATCAACATTATTGGAGTTGCTGCCAACTCTTTTGAAGCAACACTGCAATCACCAATCGCAACGGTGAGTCAACAAGACGCAACGGCCAATTCCATTTGCAAACAAATTAGTGTAGAACAAAATCAAGGTAAAACAACCATTGCAGATGCCGACATCGTTGTCTCTGGTGGGCGTGGTCTTAAAGGTCCCGAAAACTGGGGTCTCATCGAAGATCTTGCCGATGTTTTGGGAGCAGCAACTGCTTGCTCAAAGCCCGTTTCAGACATGGGATGGCGACCACATAGCGAGCACGTTGGGCAAACCGGAAAACCAGTAGCTACCAATCTATATATAGCTGTTGGCATTTCGGGCGCAATTCAGCACTTGGCTGGTGTCAATTCATCCAAAGTAAAAGTTGTCATTAACACTGACCCAGAAGCCCCTTTTTTCAAAGCAGCCGATTACGGAATCGTAGGAGACGCCTTTGAAATACTCCCCAAGCTAACAGAGAAATTAAAAGTGCTCATGGGAGGTGCTGATTAATCACTATTTTTTCCATAAATTCGTTGTAGTTGATTAATCAAAGTAATGAACTTAGTAAAACTTCATGTAAACCGGATTTCGTATAGCCAAAACCAAAGCGGTGCTTATGCGCTCATCCTTGATGAAGCGGACGGCATTCGAAAACTTCCTGTGATTATTGGGGAATTTGAAGCCCAGTCTATCGCGGTCGCTCTTGACGATGATGTTCAACTTCAACGACCTTTTACCCACGATTTGTTTTGCAACTTTTCTACTCGCTTCGATATCACCATCAAACGAGTGATTATTCAAAAACTGGTCGATGGTGTCTTTTATTCGAGTTTGATTTGCGAACGAGACAAGATTGAAGAAATTATTGACTCGCGTACTTCCGATGCCATTTCATTGGCATTGCGCTTTCATGCGCCCATATTTGCCCATGAAAGCGTGCTTCAAAAAGCAGCTGTTGTCATTGATAATAAAAGTTTAGATGCCAACCCGAAAGAGCAAACAAGTGAACCTGAAGACCTTAGTCACCTTAGCGAAGAAGAGTTGCAAGCGTCCATTCAAAAAGCCCTCAAGAACGAAGACTATGAATTGGCTGTGAAGTTGCGTGACGAAATCGCTAAACGAGATTCTTCCAAATAAAACAAACCCTTGCTACTATCCTTTATTCCATCCGAAGTCATACCAAACGCTGGTTTGGGCATGCAAAGTATTTTACGTGGGCTGCTGGGACTTACCGTCCTTATTGCCATCGCAATCGCTTGTAGTTCCGGTCGAAAAAACATCCCATGGAAAACAGTAGGGATTGGCTTGTCGATTCAGCTAGTGCTCGCTATTGGGATTCTTCGTGTCGGGTGGATTCAAAGCATTTTTGAAGGGTTGGGAAAACTCTTTGTCAGTATTCTAGACTTCACCAATGCGGGAAGTATTTTCCTGTTTGGGGACTTGATGAACGTCGATTCTTACGGTTTTATTTTTGTCTTTCAGATTTTACCGACAATCGTGTTTTTTGCAGCACTCACTTCTCTCCTATTTTACTTGGGTGTTATTCAGATTGTGGTGAGGTTTCTAGCACAAGCTGTCACCAAACTTCTTAAAATTTCAGGAGCAGAAAGCTTGTCGGTCATTGGAAACATTTTCCTTGGACAAACCGAAGCACCATTGATGATAAAAGCCTATTTGGAACGAATGAACAAATCTGAAATCCTCTTGGTTATGATTGGTGGAATGGCGACTGTCGCTGGGGGTGTTCTCGCAGCCTATATTGGCTTTCTCGGTGGTAACGACCCTTTGATGCGGTTGGAATTTGCAAAACATCTTTTAGCAGCATCGGTGATGGCCGCACCTGGTGCCATCGTCATTGCTAAAATAATATATCCCCAAACCGAAAGCATTAATAACGAAGTTAGTGTCTCTATAGACAATATTGGATCAAATGCCTTGGACGCCATTTCAAATGGCACCGTCGAAGGAATTAAACTCGCTACGACGATAGGTGGCATGTTGTTGGTCTTTGTTGCCTTTATTGCCATGATCAACGGAGTTTTGGGATGGATTGGTGATTGGACAACACTCAACGATTGGTTTGCCACCAACACCATATACAGTAGCTTATCGCTCGAGGCCATTCTCGGACTCATCTTTGCACCAATAATGTGGGCCATGGGCGTACCCACTCCAGACATCATGCCCATGGGGCAATTGCTCGGAATCAAACTTGCAGCCAGTGAGTTTGTTGGTTATATTCAACTCGCAGAACTGAAAGACCCGATAAACATTGTTCATTTACAATACAAAAAATCGATCATCATGGCAACCTACATGCTTTGTGGTTTCGCTAACTTTGCATCCATAGGTATTCAGATTGGAGGTATTGGTTCGCTCGCCCCCGGGCAACGCAAGGTTCTTTCACGCTTTGGAATCCGCGCACTCATCGGAGGTACAATAGCCTCTTTGATGTCTGCAGTCATTGCTGGAGCCATCATCGGATAAATAGTGAATAACCCTTTGAAAAAAAGTGAATTTCTTTTGACAATCCGTACAAAAAGCTCTTTATTTTTAACAAAACTTTTAGCATGAAACAATACCTTGACTTGGTTCGCCATGTACTCGATAACGGGACCGAAAAGTCTGATCGAACTGGAATAGGAACGAAAAGTGTTTTTGGCTATCAAATGCGATTTGATTTGAGCAAGGGGTTTCCCCTTGTCACTACAAAAAAGCTGCATCTAAAGTCAATCGTTTACGAATTACTTTGGTTTCTGAAAGGGGACACCAATACCAATTACCTCACCGAAAATGGTGTTCGGATTTGGAACGAATGGGCAGACGAAAATGGGGATCTGGGGCCTGTGTATGGTCACCAGTGGCGCAACTGGAACAACGAAGATATTGATCAAATCAAAGAAGTTGTTCAAACTCTCAAACACAATCCGGATAGCCGACGGATGCTTGTATCAGCATGGAATCCAAGTGTGATGCCAGATACCGCCAAGTCTTTTGCCGACAACGTCGCCAACGGAAAAGCAGCCTTACCGCCTTGCCACGCCTTTTTCCAGTTTTATGTCGCCAACGGCAAACTCTCTTGCCAGCTCTATCAGCGCAGTGCGGATGTCTTTTTGGGAGTCCCTTTCAACATCGCATCCTACGCACTTTTTACCCATATGATGGCACAAGCCTGTGGGTATAAAGCTGGTGATTTTATACACACCTTCGGAGACGCACACATTTACACCAATCATAAGGAACAACTCGAACTGCAATTGAGCCGTACGCCTCGATCGTTACCAACGCTGAAAATCAATCCTGAAAAAACAGATCTTTTCGATTTTGATTTTTCAGATTTTATAATCGAAGATTATGATCCGCACCCACACATTAAAGGCGCTGTTGCGGTATAGTATATTAGGTACAAAATCTTATGTTTGCACTTGAATGTTGCCCATGATTTTTAAAAGAACAAAAGAAACCACTGTCAATGATCGCCAAATAGATTTGGTCGATTATGCACGAGCTCGCATTGGCCAAAAAAAGCGTTTATACTACCACTTTGTTGGTTTTTTATTCGTCTCTCTTGTTCTTGTAATCCTCAATATTGGACTGGGTTATGGCGCAGAAATACAACCCTTCGGCTATCCGTGGATGTTGAGTGCTGCCTTACTTTGGGCAGTCTTTTTATTGTTACATACATTTCAGGTTTATGTCACAGCTAGGTTTATGAACAGTGCATGGGAAAAAGAACAAATCAAAAAACTCGTGGGGCGACAAGAAGCACGCATTGAAAAAATGAAAAGAAAACTCGACAAAGAAGCCAATATAAAAGCCAACGCCGAATGGCAAAAAGAACAACCTGCCATACCAAAACAACGCATTACTATCATCGCAGCAGCGGCGACTAACAATGCATTGGGAAAGGACAACCAATTGATTTGGCATCTCTCCAAAGACTTACAGCATTTTAAAGCAATGACCAATGGTCATGCGGTAATTATGGGGCGAAAAACTTTTGAATCGATGCCACGGGCTCTCCCCAATCGCACCAACATTATCATCACAAGACAAACCGACTATCAAGCCGAAAATATTTTGATTGCTTCATCATTATCTCAGGCTTTAGAGCTTGCCAAAAACGACCCTCGTCCATTCATCATTGGCGGCGGTGAAATCTATCGCCAAGCAATGGATATTTCAGATGAAATTGAACTAACACGTGTGCACGACGATTTTGATGCCGATACGTTTTTCCCAGAAATTAACACCCATCAATGGGAAGAAGTTTGGCGAGAAGAACATGCTGCAGACGAAAAACACGCACACGCTTTTACTTTTTTACGTTACCAAAAAAAATAAAATGAACGCAATCATATTTCCGGGACAAGGATCCCAATTCAAAGGAATGGGCAAGGATCTTGCCGACCAACACCCTGAAGCCGCTAATCTTTTCAAAGAAGCAAACGAGATTTTGGGGTTTTCACTCACCGACATTATGTTTGATGGAAGTGTGGAAGACTTGCGAGAAACACGAGTAACGCAACCCGCTATTTTTGTGCACTCAATGGCCATTCGTGCGGTGATAAGTGGCGACTTCGCACCTTTAATGGTGGCGGGGCATTCTCTGGGCGAGTTTTCTGCCTTGACAGCGACGGGCGCCCTTTCTTTTGCCGACGGATTGCGTCTTGTTACCCAACGTGCTCAAGCCATGCAAAATGCATGCAACGATAGTCATGGTACAATGGCTGCCGTTCTCGCCCTTGATGATGAAGTTGTCGAAAATATTTGTGCCCAAACAAACGGCATTGTCGTGGCAGCGAACTACAACTGCCCTGGTCAATTGGTGATTTCGGGTGCCGTTTCCGCGGTAGAAGTCGCCTGTGAAGCCCTTAAAGAAAAAGGCGCCAAACGCGCACTTATACTACCTGTTGGTGGTGCTTTTCACTCTCCGTTAATGGAGCCAGCCAGAGAACAACTTGCCAATGCTATTCAAGAAACGAAATTCAGCAAACCGAGTTGTCCCATTTATCAAAATATCACCGCTGCTCCAACACAAGATGTCGACACAATTAAGAAAAACCTCATTGCGCAACTGACCGGCCCTGTGAAATGGACACAGACCATTCAGAAAATGCGCAACGATGGCGCTACACAGTTTATTGAGTGTGGCCCTGGAAAAGTTTTACAAGGATTGATGCGAAAAATTGACAGAGAGGCCCTCACTAAAGGCGCTCTTGACTAATTCATAAATGCCAGAACGTGCTCACAAATCGTTTTGATTTGTTCCTCCTCCAATTCACTGTGCATGGGAAGTGAAATCACTTCTTTGATAAGCCGATTGGTCACCGCAAAATCCTCCTCCTTATACTGATCGCTTGTGTATGCCTTTTGCAAATGCAACGGAATTGGATAATAGACTCCACATGGAATCCCCTGATCTTGTAGATACTTGACCAATGCGTCGCGGTCGGTGTCTATCACCCGTAAGGTATATTGATGAAAAACATGCGAGTCGCAATCCCCAACAACTGTTGGCGTGATGATTTTCGCGTGAGAAGAAAACGCTTGGGTGTAACGCAGCGCTGCCCATTTGCGGCGCTCGTTGTAGAAGTCGAGAAGCTTTAATTTTTCATTTAACACCACGGCTTGCAAGCTGTCCAATCTTGAGTTCACACCCACCACGTCATGGTGATAGCGCTCATACATCCCGTGATTGACTACACCACGAAGCGTATGTGCAAGCTTATCATCGTTGGTGAAAATGGCACCTCCGTCTCCGTAGCAGCCCAAATTTTTTGATGGGAAAAAAGAAGTGGAAGCCACATGACCAATTGCTCCAGATTTTATTTTTTCACCTGTTGCTGTCGTGTGTGTTGCGCCAATTCCTTGTGCGTTATCCTCGATCACATAGAGGTTGTTTTTCTTAGCAATCGCCATAATGCGATCCATAGCGGCAACCTGACCAAACAAATGCACGGGCACAATCGCTTTGGTGTTCGGAGTGATGGCCTTTTCGATGGCATCGGGATCAATGTTAAAAGACGTTGGGTCAACGTCCACCAAAATGGGTGTCAATCCTAAAAGGGCGATGACCTCCACAGTAGCCGCAAAAGTAAAGTCTGCCGTGATCACTTCGTCACCCGGTTTCAACCCCAAGCCCATCATGGCCACTTGTAAAGCATCGGTGCCATTGGCGCAAGGAATCACATGCTTTACCCCTAGATAGTTTTCCAAATTGGCCTGAAAAGATTTGACGGCAGGTCCGTTAATAAACTGCGCACTGGACAGCACTTCCTTCATGCCTGCCTCTACTTGAGGACGGATAAAGGCGTACTGCGATTGCAGGTCGACCATTTGTATTTTTCTCATAGAAGCTTTTTTATTGGTGCAAATCTACAAAAACAATCACCTCTAGGGAAAGATGTATCTTTGACCCATGCGATTTCTCTATTCGATAGCTGTTTTTTTTATTCGCGTACTCCTCACTATGATACCCCTTTCAGGAAAGGTCAAGCAGTTCGTGCAAGGCCGAAAACAGATTTGGGACACTATTGCCAATGTTCCAAAAAACAAAAAAGTCATTTGGATGCACTGTGCCTCCCTAGGTGAATACGAACAAGGGCTCCCCATTCTGCAAGAGCTCAAAAAAGTCAAATCCGACCACTTTTTTGTGGTTACCTTTTTCTCTTCTTCTGGGTATCGTGTGCCAAAAACACATCTTATTGCAGACTTGACCACCTATCTGCCATGGGACTCCAAAGCAGATGTCAAACGGTTTATCCAAAAGCTAAAACCCTCCATGGTGCTTTTTATTAGATATGAGTTTTGGCCCAACCTCCTTACCATGCTGCATAAAAAAAATATCCCGACTTATCTCATTGCTGGCCTTTTTCAATCCCAACAACTCTTTTTTAAGCCTTGGGGGCGAAGCTTTCGAAAGCTTCTCAACGGATTTGAACATATTTTTGTACAAAATGAGTCTTCACAACATCTTCTGCACAGTATTGGGGTACATCAAACCTCCGTGTCAGGTGACACTCGTTTTGATCGTGTCCAACTGCCTAGCAATTCGATGCCGTTCATGGAACGATTTTGTCATAACAGACATTGTGTAGTGGCCGGTAGCACCTGGACAGCCGATGAAGAAGTACTTATCGATGTTATCCACAACAGCCCTGACGAATGGTGCTGGCTGATTGCACCCCACGAAATAAACGAAAACAAAATCGTGTCGCTCATGGAAAAACTCCCCAAAAACTCCCAAAGATACAGTACGCATAACGAAAATACCTTTTCCAATACCAGCGTCCTTGTTCTTGACACAGTTGGACTTCTAGCAGCCACCTATCGTTACAGTGATATTGCTTATGTGGGTGGAGGAATGGGCACTGCTGGGCTTCATAATATACTCGAACCCGCTGCCGCTGGTGTCCCTATCATCATTGGTAAAAACTACGATAGATTTCCTGAGGCTATCGAACTCATTCAAGCTGGGGGCGTGAAGCCAATTACAGACTCCAAAATGGCAAATATGATTTTTCAAAAACTCTTTGATAGTCAAAACGAAAGAGAACAAAAAGGAGCCATCAACAAGATGTATGTCCAACGCAAACAAGGCGCAACAAAAAGGATCCTTCAATTACTCACAAACACCCACCCTAACAACATAGCCGTTTCAAAAAATGTAAAAGGATAATCCCTGTAAAACATAACTCTCAAATCACATTCTTTTACTGAACCAAAAAAATACTCGTTGTAAATTATCAAGGCGCTACAAAACGATTTTCCGAACATCAAGTCCTGACTCCTAGCCCATTTGCTTTCGTTTAATCGATAAACAATTGAAACGCTTGATGTTCTTTGAAGTAATAATGACAACTGATAAAAAATGTCCAAATTGAAAAATTCAGAGCATTTCATGGACAAAGACTTTTCTGTGTTTTAAAAGGCCTCATCCAACGTCAGATTCGTATCTAGCTATCGTCTTTGATTTAGTCGAAAGATAAGGTATATAAGTGTTGCTAGCGATCCAATAGCCGCCACCACATAGGTTCGGGCAGCCCATTTTAGGGCATCTTTGGCTGCAGCAAACTCTTGTTGACCGACCATATTTTTACGTCTCAACCAAGCCAAAGCTCGGTTACTTGCATCATATTCTACAGGAAGGGTAATAAAGCTAAAGAGAGTTCCCAGGCCGAACATGGCTACGCCGATACTGGCAATCGTGTAGCTTTGGGTTCCCCCAAACAAGCCCAGACCAGCAATGATGACCCACATCGATAGATTGGAGGCGACACTAACCATAGGCACCAAAACAGATCGCATTTTGAGCCATTCATACCCTTGGGCATGCTGCACTGCGTGCCCGCATTCGTGTGCGGCAACGGCAGCGGCGGCAGCGTTGCGTTCGCTATATACGCTCTCACTGAGGTTAACCGTTTTCTTCATTGGATTGTAGTGATCGGTGAGCATTCCTTTTACAGAAACGACTTTGACATCTCGTATGCCGTGATCGGCAAGCATTTTTTCAGCAATCTCGGCACCCGAAAGACCGTTGCGCAATTGAATTTTTGAATAGGTTTTAAATTTTGATTTAAGTCGTTGACTCACGATCATGCTGATCGCAGCAAAAACAATGGCGATGAGATAAAATTCTCCACCAATACCGTAATAATAGCCCATGTACTTTTTTTGTGAATATACTACAAAAATATTGCCAAGTAAAGCAGACTGTCAAGACGACATAAAAACAACGGAATGATAAAATTTTACACTGATTCTAAGCAACAGAGAATTTGGTGGCCTGTAGTCACTGCTACATTTAATTACTTCAAGCACTCCCAAAATTGCTTTTTTATTTGGTGCGCTTTCCTTGAATAATAAACACCAAAATAGCACCAACTAAGATTGCAGTTACCACATTGGCCAACATAATTGATAAGCTATCGATACGAATACCGTAAACCAACCACAGGAGTATGCCGATAAACATGATGGAATACATCCGCAATGACAAGTCCTTGGTCTGTTTGGTTTTCCAAACTTTGATAACCTGAGGGATAAAGGCAAAAGTCGTGCAGACAGCTGCAATCAATCCGATGATTTCATTTTGGTCGATCATCCACAAACGATATTTACGATTTTACTGGGGATGACAATCACTTTTCGAATGGTCTTTCCTTCGAGATATTGAGCTGTACGCTCGTCGGCTAGGGCTGCTTGTTCAATCTCGTCTTTGGTGGCCTCGGCATCAAGATCAAGGGTGAAGCGCATTTTACCATTAAAGCTAATCGGGTAAGTAATTTGTGTCTCTTTGAGATGCATGGGGTCAGCAATGGGATAAGGTTCGTTTGAAAGCGATGCGGTGTGGCCTAATTTTTCCCATAATTCTTCGCAAATATGAGGTGCAAAGGGTGCTAATAAGACCGTTAAAGGTTTCAAAATAGCTCGATGATTACACTTGGCAGCTGTGAGCTCATTCACACAAATCATAAAGGCACTCACTGCGGTATTGAGTGAAAATTGGTCAATATCATGTGTGACTTTTTCAATGGTCGTATGCAGTGATTTAAGCATTCCGGACGATGGTGGTTCGTCTGAAATTGAAAACTGTTCGTTTTCGTGAAATAGTCTCCAAAACTTATTCAGAAATCCATACACTCCAGAAATACCAGCAGTGTTCCAAGGTTTTGCCTGTTCTATAGGTCCCAAAAAGAGTTCATACATTCGAAGTGTGTCCGCGCCATACTGATCGCAAATATCATCGGGGTTAACAACATTGTATTTGGACTTGGACATTTTTTCGACTTCTCGCTTGGCGATGAGCTTACCGTCTTCTAGATCAAACTTTGCGTCGGCAAATTCAGGTCGCCAGTTTTTGAGCTCATGATGTGCCACAACATTGTTAGCGTCCACATAGGTTACATCCACATGAATGGGTTCGACGTCAATGCCGTTGATCAAGCCAGCCGACACATAGGTTTGTGTACCAGACTTGCGGAAGATAAAAGCACTTTCTCCCAAAATCATTCCTTGGTTGACAAGTTTTTGAGCAAACTCATTGACAGGCACATGACCCAAATCAAAGAGCACTTTTTGCCAAAAACGTGAATAGAGTAAGTGGCCCGTAGCATGTTCACTTCCGCCTACATACAAATCAACCTTACCCCAATATTCGAGCTTGTCACGATCTGCAAAAGCCTTATTGTTTTTTGCGTCCACATAGCGGTTAAAATACCAAGAGCTACCCGCCCAACCTGGCATAGTATTTAACTCGATGGGGAATATTGTTTTTTCGTTGATTTTATCGATAGTAACCACCGTTTCATTTGTTTCGTCCCACGCCCAATCTATGGCATTCCCAAGAGGAGGCGATCCCGTTTCGGTGGGCAAGTATTTTTCTACCGCAGGCAGCTGAAGAGGCAAACAGTGTTCGGAGATCAAATGCGGGATTCCATTTTTGAAATAAACAGGAATAGGCTCGCCCCAATATCGCTGTCGGCTAAAAACGGCATCGCGCAAACGATACTGTATTTTGGCCGTTCCACGATCTATTTTTTCAAGATGCTCAATAGCAGCTTGAGTGGCTTCCGCTACGGTCAGACCATTGAGAAAATCAGAGTTGGCAATGCGTGTTTCTCCTTTTTCAACATGGGCAGCGTTTTCAATTTCGACATCTGCAAAAATGTTTGTGATGGGAATCGAAAAGTGGGTTGCAAATTCATAATCTCGTTGGTCACCACAGGGAACGGCCATGACAGCACCCGTGCCGTAGCCCGCCAACACGTAGTCTCCAATCCAAATGGGAACTTTCGCTCCGCTCAATGGGTGAATTGCATAGCTCCCAGTAAAGACGCCTGTGATGTTTTTAACATCAGCCATGCGGTCTCTTTCGGTACGTTTTGCGCTTTGTGAAACATAGTCTTGCACAGCAACACGTTGGTCGTCAGTGGTGATGTTCTGGACAAGTGGATGTTCAGGTGCCAAGGTCATGAAAGTAACCCCGTAAAGCGTGTCGGGACGAGTGGTGAAAACTTCGATTTCAGCGTCATGTTGAAAAACCGAAAATCGAACTGTCGCTCCAACCGATCGTCCAATCCAGTTGCGTTGCATTTCTTTGAGTGGTTCAGGCCAATCGATAGTGTTAAGACCATCGAGTAATCGCTCAGCATAGCAGGATATTCGCATGATCCATTGCGTCATTTTTTTGCGTTCGACAGCAAATCCACCTCGTTCTGAAACACCATTGACAACCTCATCGTTGGCTAATACGGTGCCCAATTGCGGACACCAGTTCACTTCAGACTCTGCCAAATAGGTCATACGATAGTGCAACAAATAGGTTTGTTGTTCGTCGCTTGTCAAGGCCTTCCACTCGGTTGCTGTGAGAAGGGGGGTGTCCTCGTCGCAATGTGCATCGAGCTGATCGGTCCCCCACTTATCGAGGTGATCTATGAGTGTCGAAATGGGCTTAGCTCTATCGCTAGTATTGTCATACCATGCCGCAAAGAGCTGACTAAAAATCCATTGTGTCCAGCGGTAATAATCTGGCTCGGAAGTGCGGAACTCACGATCCCAATCAAAAGAAAACCCCAATTGATCCAACTGTTCACGATAGCGTTTGATGTTGGTGTCTGTTGTTTGGGCAGGATGTTGACCCGTTTGAATGGCATACTGCTCGGCTGGAAGACCAAAAGAATCGTATCCCTGCGGATGCAATACATTAAAACCCTTATGTCTTTTGTAGCGCGAGACAACATCACTGGCGATGTAGCCAAGTGGATGACCAACGTGCAAGCCGGCACCCGAAGGATAAGGAAACATATCCAAGACGTAGTATTTGGGTTTATTAGATGGAAATGCTGCGGAAAAGGTGTGGTTTTTTTCCCAAAAGGACTGCCACTTTTTTTCAATAGATCGAAATGGATATGCCATTGTTTGTACTTGTGTCGCAAAAATACCATTATTTGTAGAATGAAAAGTGGAAAATCAACAATAGGACTGTGAGAAGGTTTTTTGTATTTTTACCCTTTATGCCAAAACCGAGTCATGTTTATCAACGCAGACGGGTGCTTCGCTCCTATATTGGGATTGTGTTTAGCATGAGTTTAATTTTGTTTGTGGTTGGCGTTTTAGGACTACTAGTACTCAATACACAACAGCTTGCGCAACATGTAAAAGAACAAGTTGTTCTCACCGTTTTTCTGCAAGAAGATGCCAAAGACGTCGAGGTAAATCAGTTGGAAACCATGCTCAAGTTGGCGCCATTTACCCGCTCGGTTTCCTATATTTCCAAAGAGCAAGCCGCACAAGAACACAGTGCCGAAATTGGAGAAGATTTTATGGATTTTCTAGGTTACAATCCCTTACAAGATGCTATTGACTTACGTCTGAAAGGTGACTATGTGACTACCCTTCGTGTGGACAGCGTCAGCGCGATACTCACCGAAAAACCCTTTGTGAGCGAATTGGTTTTTGACCGTCCACTCATCAATTTGTTAAATGAAAATATTGAACGTGCGAGCGTGTTGCTGCTGGGCTGTTGCGCATTTTTCTTATTGCTTTCTATTGTCCTCATCAATAATTCTATTAGGTTATCGATCTACGCAAAACGAATGATTATCAAAACCATGCAATTAGTTGGTGCACGCAAGCGTTTTATACGTGGTCCTTTTATACGCACATATTTGTATTTGGGGATCATTAGTGCAGTTCTCGCCTGTTCAGGTGTTTGGGGTTTACTGCAAACAGGAAAGACATATCTTCCCGACCTCAATCAACTCATGGATACACAGACCGTGTTTATGAGTTTTGGTGGCATATTGTTTTTGTCCGTTCTCATCACATCGCTCAGTGCACGACTGGCAACCCAACGCTATTTGAACCTTAAAACCGACTATCTTTATTAAATATGAAAACAAATAAACCAAAAAAAGAATTGATTTTTTCAGCAGTGAATTATAAACTGATGCTCATTGGTTTGATCGTCATCATACTCGGATTTATATTCATGGCAGGAGGCGGTAGCGAAGACCTCGACGTATTTAATCCCGCTATTTTTAATTTTCAACGCATTCGCCTTGCGCCTGCCCTTGTCCTTGCCGGCTTTGGCATTCAGATCGCTGCCATATTGCGTTCCGCAAAACACAAAACAAAGCCCTGATGTCAGTCGTAGAAGCTTTACTACTGGGTATTATTCAAGGGTTAACCGAATTTCTTCCTGTCTCTTCGAGTGGTCATTTGGAACTGGCTCAAGCCCTTTTTGGGAATCAAAACCTGTCGGAGACCAATCTGCTCTTTACCATCGTTGTTCACGGTGCTACGGCACTGGCGACCATTGTGGTCTTTCGTGCAGATATCTGGTCAATTCTTCGTGGACTATTTGTTTTTAAAAATAATGCATCCTCCCAATTTGCCTTACGTATTTTACTCTCGATGATCCCTGCCACCTTGGTTGGTTTTTTCCTGGAAGACACGATTAGCAGTTCGTTTTTTGGTAATACGCTTTTAGTGGGCTTTATGCTTTGGCTCACCGCCGGCTTGCTCTATATCGCTGACCGTCCTATACAAAACACCAAAAAAGTTTCACTCGCAAACGCTTGGTGGATAGGAATCGCACAAGCACTTGCCATCCTTCCCGGCATATCACGCAGCGGCGCAACCATCGCATGCAGTTTATTGTTGGGTGTTGATCGCGAAAAAGCAGCTCGCTTTTCGTTTTTGATGGTCGTTCCTTTGATTTTTGGGAGTATGGCCAAAAAAATCCTCGACGGTGGACTCGATCAAAATGGAATGATGATCGAACGCACTCCCTTTGTTATCGGTTTTTTGGCCGCATTTGTCAGCGGTTATTTCGCCTGTCGTTGGATGATCGCTCTAGTGAAACGGTCCAAGCTCCGCTACTTTGCCTACTATTGCGCTTTGGTGGGTACAATTGCCTTGCTCACTAACATCCTATGACCTATTCTCTTGATGCTTTTCAGAACGGACAAGTCGTTCTTGTCGACAAACCCATTGGATGGACATCTTTTCAAGTGGTCAACAAAATTCGCTGGCTACTTTGTCGCCAATACGGTATCAAAAAAATCAAAGTTGGTCACGCTGGCACTCTTGATCCTTTAGCAACTGGGCTGCTGCTTGTTTGCACAGGAAAAATGACAAAACAAATTCAAGATTTTGTTGGTGCAGACAAAGCCTATACGGGAACAATTTGTTTGGGCGCCACCACCCCGTCATATGATTTGGAAACCACCATTGAACCTCAAAGCAATCCCTCACATCTTCGCAAAGAAGATTTGATAGCAGCCACAGCTACATTTAGGGGACATATCAAACAAAAACCGCCTCTGTTTTCAGCAATTAAACAAAAAGGCAAACGCCTCTATGAACATGCTCGTGCCGGAGAACATGTCGACGTTCCAGATCGTGATATCATCATTCATCAGTTTGAGATTACATCTATCGAACTTCCAGATGTGGGGTTCGAAATTCAATGTGGTAAAGGGACTTATATTCGCTCCATCGCACATGACTATGGTCAAGTACTCGGCGTTGGTGGTTACCTCAAAAAATTATGTCGCACCGCTATCGGTACGCACACCCTTGCACAAGCAATATCTATAGAAACTTTTGAAAAAAATATACAATCATAAAAACCCCAAAACATGTCCCAACAAAGATGCCCATGGTGTGAAGCTCACTCCGATTACAAACACTATCACGATACCGAATGGGGAGTTCCCATTCGCGACGACGAATCCCTTTTTGCTACTGTCTTTATTAGAGACCTTTCAAGCAGGGCTGAGCTGGCTAGCCATCTTACGAAAGCGTGAAAATTTTCGTCGTGCTTTTGATGACTTTGATGTTCACAAAGTCGCTGCCTATGGTCCTGAAAAGATCGAAGCCCTTTGCATGGACAAAGGCATCATTCGGAATCGAATGAAAATCGAAGCCGCTGTTAATAACGCCAAAGCGTTTCAGAATGTGCAAAAAACCTATGGTTCTTTTAGTGATTACATCTGGGCCTTTGTCAATAACAAACCCGTTCAAAATGCATTTACACATTTAGGGCAAATTCCAACAAAGACAATCCTTTCAGAGCGTGTGTGTCTATCCCTGAAAAAAAACGGATTTAAATTTATCGGAAGTGTTATCGTCTATTCGTACATGCAAGCCAATGGCATGATCAATGATCATTTGGTGAGTTGTTTTCGGCATGAAGAGGTGAAAAAACTAGCGTAAAAACGTCAAAAACTCGGTGCGTGGTATGGGTGCAGCACCCATACTTGCCAAGTGTTGTGTGGGCACCTGACAGTCAATGAGTTTGTAGTTGTTTTTTTTGAGCTCTTTCGTGAGAGAAATCAAAGCGACTTTACTAGCGTTGCTCGCCTTGGAGAACATGCTTTCTCCACAAAATACGGTACCAAGGTCAATGCCATAGAGCCCACCCACAAGGGTGCCTTCTTCCCAAACCTCGACAGAATGGGCATGTCCTTGTTGATGTAGGGTGGAATAGGTTTTCATTAACCCAGGGGTAATCCAAGTGCCGTTTTGACCAAACCGCTTTACCTTGGCACAGGCCTCTACAACCTCATCAAAAGCTTTATTGAAAGTGACTTCAAATATTTTTTTGCGCAAAACACTGCGCATACTCTTTGATATTTTAAGTTTTTCAGGAAACAAAACCATTCGTGGGTCTGGACTCCACCACAGTAAAAAATCGTCGTTTTCAAACCAGGGGAAAATGCCTTTTTGATAGGCAAGCATGACACGCTCAGGCTGAAGATCGCCACCAACTGCAACGATTCCTTCGGGAGAGGCCTGCTCAGGAGAAGGAAACAACAAGGTGTCGGTCAAACGAAACATCATTTATGTCATAAACTAGAAGGGCAAATCGTCTGGCGCTTCTGTGTTAACGTCCTCAGCAGGATCAAATGGTGGTGGTGGTGGTTCAGAGGTCCCAGCCTGGTCTAAGGATTCGATACGCCACCCTTGAATGGAATTGAAAAACTTGGTTTCTCCTTGTGGATTTTGCCACTCCCGACCTCGTAAATTAATGGCAACCTTTACGCGATCGTTTTCTTTAAATGTATTTAATAAGTCACATTTTTCCTGTACAAACTCCAGTAACAAGTGTTGTGGGTATTGTTCTTCTGTTGTTACAACGAGTTCGCGTTTTTTAAAGCCGTTACTTCCGTATTCTTTTGTTTCGTAGATGTGCTTTATGCGTCCTAAAACTTCCATATTTGTATGATTATGCTCTTTACAAATTTAGGTATTTTGTGATTCAAAACATTGCCTAAAATCAATTATATTCGTTAGGAAATGCAAACATCACCAATCGATTGGAGTTCGCGAGGACGTTGGGCCATTCTGACTCTGCTGTCAGCGACGATCCTATTTATTCTTTGGAGTATTTTTCGACTGGTCAAACAAACCGAAGTTGATGAAAGGCAACGCATGGAAGTTTGGGCACTTGCCCAACAACAGTTCATTAAAAATATCGATCTCAACTCTGATGTCGACCCTCTGATTTTTGAAGTCTTAACAAGTGAAAAAAACATTCCAATGATTATTGTGAATGAAAACGATCAAATTGTTTCGTTTAACAATATAGACCCTGTTCGGGCTCTAGCCTCTGACTCCCTTTTTTTAAAAAACACATTAAAAAACATCAAAAAAGAAAACCCGCCGATTGAAATTATATTCGAAAATTCGGTCAACCAACGTATGTACTATGGGAATTCGTCGCTACTGGGCAAGCTGCGATTCTACCCATTGGCTTTACTCCTTCTTCTTTTTAGCTTAGGCGGACTCATTTTTTTCTATTTGCGCACCACACAAGTCGCCATCCAAAACAAACTTTGGACAGGAATGGCAAAAGAAACAGCTCACCAACTTGGCACCCCGTTATCGTCCTTGATGGGTTGGGTTTCACTTCTGAAAGAAAAACATGTGGACAATAGTATCATCTCACCTATGGAAGGTGACATTCAACGACTGGAAACCATTGCTAATCGATTTTCAAAAATTGGGTCGCTTCCCAAAAAGTCGAATACCAATATCGTGGGTGCAACACGGGAAGTTTTTGAGTACCTATCCACCAAAGCCAGCCGAGGCGTAGCTATGAGTTTTTCCTCCGACGCAGAGCTAATCGAACTTCCATTAAATCGCGAGTTATACTGCTGGGTTATTGAAAACCTTATTAATAATGCCATTGACGCAGTAGTCGATAAGGGCAGGGTAGAACTGCAAATCCGTCAGACCGAAAATACAGTATTTGTCAATGTAATAGACAACGGAAAAGGAATTTCCAAAAGACTGATGAAGATCATTTTTCGTCCTGGTGTGACAACCAAATCTAGAGGATGGGGACTTGGACTGTCTCTTTGCAGACGCATCATTGAAGATTACCACCAAGGGAGTATCCGCTTGGTTTCGTCAGAAAAAGACAAGCAAACTCATTTCCAAATTACGCTGCAAAAAGATCTATAGTTCCGCTGTGATTTTCTCCGCTAGTGCAGCAAACTCATTTTCTGACAACTTCACTTTTGTTTGAAAGGTCATCTGATGCATTTCGCTGATCGGAATCAAATGAACGTGTGCATGTGGTACTTCAAGACCAATAACAGCCATACCTACGCGTTCGCAAGAGACTGCTTGTCGCAATGCCTTGGCAATACGTTTTGAAAAACGCATCAAATGCTCATAGAGATCATCGTCCAAGTCAAACAATTTATCAACTTCTTGCTTGGGCACACAAAGTACGTGTCCATGCGCATTGGGGTTGATGTCCAAAAAAGCATAACAATGCTCGTCCTCATCAATTTTATAAGAAGGTAACTCACCTTTAATAATTCGAGTGAAAATAGAAGGCATTACTAACGTGTTATGGAGAGGATTTTGAACTTTAAGTTGCCGTTGGGAACACTCACCTCGCTCAGCTCGCCGACTGATTTCCCTAAAAGACCTTTTCCAATAGGCGAACTCACAGAGATTTTACATGTTTTGAGGTCAGCTTCGCTCTCTGCTACAAGAGTGTATGTCATTTCCATTTTGTTCGCTACGTTTTGAATCTTCACCGTAGATAGTACATGTACTTTCGAGGGGTCCAGTTGTGATTCATCAATTACTCTGGCACTCGCCAAAACCTCTTCCATTTTTGATATTTTAAGCTCTAGCAAGCCTTGTGCTTCTTTGGCAGCATCGTACTCCGCATTTTCGCTCAAATCTCCTTTGTCACGCGCTTCAGCAATCGCTTGGGATGCCTTTGGTCGCTCGACATCTTTTAATTGGTTGAGCTCATCACGTAATTTTTTTAACCCTTCGGGCGTGTAATAAGAAACCGCAGTCATAATATTGAATTTTTTAAGAAAGAAAATCCCTTAACAAGGGATTCTAAGCAAATATACAAAAATCTAATTTTTAACGTACTTTGCTGTCAAAAATGAAGCCACTTTGTCTTGTTGTTCTTTTGTCTCTCTTTTTGAGTTGCGCAAACGATGATGTCCAACAAAACCCATACCTCAATCAACTTCCTCCTTTCGAGTTTGAACTCAATCTCAACCTGCCTCAATACGATAATCTCCGCTTTACAGGGGGAACCCTGACTTTATCTCAGTTAGGTTTGCGAGGTGTGCATTTCTACAATCTTAATGGCACACAGCTATTGGCTTGGGAAGCGAGCTGCCCCAACCACAGGCCAAATACGTGTTCGTCTACAGAAATTCAAGGGATTGAAACAAAGTGCAATTGTGAGGACTACCTGTACAGTTTGGTCACAGGTCAACCACTAAGCGAAGATGCCCAGTACGGCATGGTCAACTATGGTGTACGCCGCACAGGGAATCTCGTGTTGATCTATAACTAAAAACGGAGTGTCATTCCTGCGAGAAAGTGAAATCCTGCTTGTGGATAATAGCCAACTCCTTCGACAGTCGTGATAGCATTTGGATCGCTCCATGTATCATCAAAAGTGTAGAAATACCCATTTGACGTGTAATCGACATCCAAAATATTATTGAGCAACAATTGTAAATGCAATGCATCACACCATGTCGGTGATAGCGTATGTTGAATATGAATATCTTGTGTAGAATACGCATCCAATTTCGATAACAAAGCGTCAATATTTCCTAAATATTGCTTCCCAACGTGCTTGCTTAACAAACTCAATGACCAGTCCGCTGCGGGCGTGAAGTATAATTGACTGGCAGCAACAATTGTTGGAGAATAGGACAGATTTGTGTCGCCAAGAGCTTGCAACTCGCCATTGCGTTCGAAATAAAAATTGCGGTTTTTATTGGTGCTCAATGACATGTTGGATTGCCACTTCCATTGGGTGTTGAGCACCCAGTTGAGATCGAATTCCATGCCTGTTCGATAACTACTTCCACTGTTTGTTCGGATAGGTGCACCCACCTCATCAATGGCTCCCGTGAGTACCAATTGGTTGGTGTAGTCCATAAAGTATGCGTTAGCACTAAACTGAAACATGGGTTGCGTCACACGCCACCCCAATTCAAAGTCTATAAGTTCTTCGGCTGATGGATTGCCGTTTTCAAAATCAGTGCGGTTGGGCTCTTTGTTGGCTTTTGCTACAGAAAAATATGCCTGTTGGTTCGTGTTGATGCTGTAGGTCAGTCCGCCTTTAGGGTTGAAAAAGCCGTAATGCCGATCCACATTTATAGGGATTTGACCTGCTTGCATTCCCAAAACAGCATAATCGACCCAGCGGTATTGCATATCAGCAAATAATTTCCATCTGGTGCCAATGGCATGAGTGAGTTTGGCAAATACGTTGGCGTCTGTTTTCTTCCCTTGATTCTCATAAAAACGATGGTCAGGAAGAGCCCCACCCGCATTTTGTGCCCAAATCAATGTCCCAAAGTGGTCTCCGACATAGCTACTGAAGGACAAGCCTAAGTGCAGCGTTTGCTTTCTCTTTTGAAATCGAGTCATCAGATTGGCAACATAAAAATCGTTGTCTAGCCACTTTTGGGTGACATTCTCAGTTTCAGTCGCACTCTTGTCTGGCAACATTAAATATGCCGCAGAGGTTTTCCCCAAAAGACTCACGTTTTGTTCATGCCACAAGTCGTTGAGCTCTTGATAATAACCTCTCCCGTAGGTGTAGTTGAGCCCGAGTGCGAACGACCAATAAGCATTGATGCCTTGCTCCCAGTGTATCTGATAATGATCTTGGTTGTAATTGTCAACTTGATCTTTATAGTAGCCTTTTACATTTCCCGCGTCGTCATAATTGATTCCTGCAGGGTTGTAGGTTCGATTCGTTTCTAGTGTTGCACCATCTATACCAAACCACGATTGATAAGTGCGTTCGAACCCACCAAAAGCAAGTGCTTTGACTTTTGTTTTACGCTCCTGGAACACAGCTTGTAAAAAATATGATTTTAGGCCAGAACTTGCTCGGTCAATAAAACCGTCCGAGTCAATCTTGGACAAACGCCCCGCTAGCTCAAAACGATCTCTTATTTGACCAGTAGAAAATTTGACAGTGTGTTTTTGCGTGTTAAAACTTCCCATACTATTGGCGAGTATGGCATAACTCTTTTCCGAATTACTATCTGTTGTAAGATTGATGCTTGCCCCGAAAGCACCTGCGCCATTGGTCGAAGTCCCTACACCACGTTGTAACTGCGCAAAGTCAACTGATGAGCTAAAGTCAGGCAGATTAACCCAAAATGTTCCATGTGATTCGGCATCGTTATAGGGTATTCCATTGATTGTCACATTGATTCTTGTGGCGTCACTTCCACGTACACGGATACCTGTATAACCAACCCCAGCACCCGCGTCACTAGTTGTGACCACACCAGGAAGAAAATTCATAAGTATTGGCATATCAACACCTAAATTGCGTTCTTCCAACTCCTCTTTTGTAAGGTTGGTAAAGGCTATGGGTGTGTCACTCGTCGCTTGTAATGCGGCTACTGTCACCTCTTTCAAGTCAATTGTTGTTTGTAAGGTATCTTGAGCTTGTTGGGACATCGCCCAAGAAAAGCAAGTTAAAAAAAATAGGTAATATTTCATTCGTATAAATTATTTACGAATAAAAGGGGGAATTATTCTATTGTTATGTTGTTGTAATAAACTTCCCTTGGCAGCATTACCTGCCCAGGTTCATTGGGTATGATCTCAGCCCGATTATTTTGGGCACCCCTTTGAGATGGGTCAAATATAAAATATTAATGGGTATTTTGATGAGTTGTTCCTAAAAATCATTCATCCCTATTACCAGTGCAAAACTCAAGGATGAGACAGCAACAAATAAAGTGTTCGATTGTGCTTCAACAACAAATATGTCCCTGGTTTTGAGTTGTGAATATGTGTTGGTGAAACCTAAACATATGGAAGGTGCTGTTCAATAGCTTGTAGGGCAGAACGAAAGCGTTCTTCGCCTTGACCTTGCACAACAGCATAGGGTCGTTGTAATTTATTGAGAGTAGATGTGAAACGATTTAACATCTGGACTCTTTCGTTGGGTTTATCACGCAAATCATCGGCAACCCATGGGATATCAATATTGGTGAGCAAGTATAGATCATAGGTGTTTTTCAATGCAAAAGCACGAAGTTGAGGATCGCAATATCCATCAAAATAAACTTCTGAATATGTCGTTGTAACAAGAAGGTCTGTATCGCAAAATAAAATGGCATTTGCTTGAGCGGCTTTTTCGTTTTCGAGCTTCATTTGACCAGCAGCAATCAAAGGCAAATCATCTTTGGTGCAAATTTCCTGCTTTTCATCCCATTTTTTCTGTAGATATGCACGTGCAAACTCAGGCACCCATTTGCTATTGAAATGAGCAGCTAGTTTTTTTGCCAATGTTGTTTTTCCTGTCGATTCAGGACCAAACAACACTACTTTAGCACAGTGAGCTGGTGACTGTCCAAGGTCTTTTTCCATGCGAGATATCCAAATATGGCTATAAATGTAAAAATTAGATATTGAAAACTGGTAAAGCTAAACCCTTTGACCAAGTATAAAGGTACGGAAATCACATCGCCAACAATCCAAAAAATCCAATTTTCAATTTTTCGTCTTGCCATGAGCCACATCCCTGAAAAAAAGATAGCAGTCGTAAAGGTGTCAATTACAGCAGTTGACGAGTTCCACAACCCAAACCATTGATATACGCTGTAAACAAAAAGAAGGCTTCCCAAAAACAAAGCAGCAATATTGCGCCATTCGGTAGTTGACATGGACGAAATGTGGGTTTGTTCTTTTTGATCATTGACTCTCGTCCAAATATACCAGCCATATATAGACACGGCGAAATAATAGGCATTGATCATCATATCCCCAATAAGTCCCCATTGGAAAAGGAGATAAACATATACAAAGGTTGAAATCATTCCCGTGGGAAAAACTCCGATGTGATTTTTTTTAGCGAGCCAAACACTCAATAAACCAAAAACAACCCCTATAATTTCGAGTCCTATGTCAATGGGGTCATAGGTAGCGTATTGCGCAAATAAAAAATCAAAAACTTGGGACATAATCACTTCGATTAGCGTTAAATAATTTTAGATGCATAACTGCTTTTTCTTCTTTGCTTAAGGCCGTTTTAATCTGTGTCGTTAAAAAAGACATCAGCTCATCATAAGAGCCATATAGTTGGGTGCTCAATGGGGTTTCTGAAATCGTAAAGCCACCTGTACGCAAGTTGGTAATGAAATCTTGAATATGAGCTTTGTATTTGTCGTGTAGCGGAGTAAAGGTGATCTCAACAGAAATATTCATACTTTTTCTTTAATGGTTAAAGCGCAACTATAATCACTCCATGAATCATGGAAAAAGTGATAGGATTGATCTTTGTAAGTCGCCATCCCTTTTTGATATTCTTTAAAATCCACAGAAATATCTTTATTCAAGCGAATGCCGGGAACGGAAATCATTTTGTACATGGCTTCTTTGACACACCACAAATCAGTCAATGCGGCAACGGTATCGGTGCGTGCTTTATCTATGGGGTTGACAAATTTTTTAGCAATCCGAACTATTTTGTCTCTTTGCTGTTCCACATCGACTCCAACGGGGACGTTGCCAATAGCGATGGCAGCAAAATGCTTTGAGTGACTAAACGACAAAAAAGGACCTTGCTTCATATATGGTTTCCCATCCGTTGAATAGTGAATTTTATGGATGGGTATATTTGCCGCTCGAAGCAAACAACGCACCGCCAAAAACCCTTTTCTGTGCGACGAGTGACGCATGTTTTTTAGGCGATTAATACAATTTTGGGTAAGTGTTAGTTGCCGTGATAAATTCGCTTCTTCTTCGGTAATATGCCACACCCACAGAGATGTATTAGAATTCATGTCCTGCTTTTTGTAAATGGGCATATCTATTTGTAATTTTGAACAAAAATTGTAGAAGAACAAATATACAACTATGGCAACAAAAACACTCCCCTATAAAGTTAAGGACATCTCACTTGCAGATTGGGGTCGCAAAGAAATCAAACTTGCCGAGGCAGAGATGCCCGGACTGATGGCCTTGCGCAAACAATTTAAAAGTGAAAAACCTCTCGCTGGAGCACGCATCGCTGGATGCCTCCATATGACCATCCAAACAGCAGTACTCATCGAAACATTAGTTGATTTGGGTGCAGATGTGACGTGGAGTTCTTGTAATATTTTTTCCACACAAGACCATGCCGCCGCTGCCATTGCAGCAGCCGGTATTCCAGTTTATGCTTGGAAAGGGATGAACGAGGAAGAATTTGACTGGTGTATTGAACAAACCCTTTTCTTTGGTGATGATCAAAAACCATTGAACATGATTTTGGATGATGGTGGTGACTTGACCAATCTAGTCTTGGACAAATACCCCGAATTCGTCTCAGAAATCAAAGGTCTTTCAGAGGAAACAACGACTGGTGTTCATCGTTTGTATGAGCGTATGAAAAACGGAACACTTCCTTTACCAGCGATCAATGTTAATGATTCTGTTACCAAATCAAAATTTGATAACAAATACGGTTGTAAAGAAAGTGCTGTTGATGCTGTCCGTCGTGCTACTGATATCATGCTCGCAGGAAAACGCGTGGTCGTTGCAGGATATGGCGATGTTGGGAAAGGAACTGTCGCATCATTCCAAGGAGCAGGAGCGATTGTGACTGTCACTGAAATCGATCCGATCTGTGCGCTTCAAGCTGCTATGGACGGTTTTGAAGTCAAAAAATTAGAAACGGTTATTGGCAACGCAGACATTGTTGTCACTGCAACCGGCAACAAAGACATTGTGACCGAGCGTCAGTTTCGTGCCATGAAGGACAAAACCATCGTTTGTAATATTGGGCACTTTGACAATGAAATCGATATGGCGTGGCTAAACGATAACTATGGTCACACCAAAGACGAAATCAAAGCGCAAGTTGATCTATACAACGTAGATGGTAATGATATTATCGTCTTGGCTGAAGGTCGTCTGGTCAACCTAGGTTGTGCAACAGGTCACCCAAGTTTTGTGATGAGTAACTCCTTTACCAATCAAACACTCGCTCAAATCGAATTGTGGAAACACAGCGATCGTTATGAGAACAAGGTGTATATGTTACCAAAGCACTTGGACGAGCAAGTCGCTCGTTTACATCTCGAAAAATTAGGTGTTGAACTCGAGGAACTTGACCAAGAGCAAGCAAGCTATATTGGCGTAGACGTACAAGGTCCTTATAAACCAGAGTACTACCGCTACTAAGAAAAGAGAGAATACTTAAAAACCGAGATCTTTTTTTAGGTCTCGGTTTTTTTTTGCACTTTGGAAATTGATCACAAAAAAAAACCCTTTGCCATGGCAAAGGGTTTTTTATATTCTACTAGCTATTGTTTTTTATGCATTCGGTTCAATCGAAACATAAGAACGATTATTTCTCTTTTTGGTGAACACCACAGTACCATCTACTCTCGCGTGAAGAGTGTGATCTTTCCCTAGATACACGTTGTCTCCAGGATGATGTTGCGTACCGCGTTGACGAACAATAATGTTCCCAGCGATGGCGGGCTGACCACCAAAAATCTTAACGCCTAAACGTTTCGATTCCGATTCTCTTCCGTTTTTAGAGCTACCTACTCCTTTTTTGTGTGCCATGGTATCTTTATTTAGCGGATAGTGCCGCGATTAATTCTGCTTTTTTCAAACTGGTATATCCTGAAACTCCGGATTCTTTAGCCATTGCTTTAAGTTCAGCAACGGTTTTACTGCTCAAATCAGCACTTGGCTTGGCAGCTGTCTTTTTTGTAGCAGCTTTAGCAGCTTCTTTCTTTGCGGCAGGCTTAGCCTTTACATTAGTTTTTTCAACTTTTTCAGCTGGCGCTGCTTTTTTCTTTGCTGAAGTGCCTATAGACTCTATGAGAATTTCAGTGAGTGACTGGCGATGACCGTTTTTAACACGGTATCCTTTACGTCGTTTTTTCTTAAATACGATGACTTTATCATCCTTAAGGTGCTTGACCACTTTTGCTTCTACAGAAGCATTGGCGATAGCGGGGGCGCCAACAGTGACTTTATCGCCGTCGCCTAATAATAAGACTTGATCAAAAGAAATTTTTGATCCCGTCTTGGCGTCTAAACGATGTACGTACACTTTTTGGTCTTTTGCAACTTTAAATTGCTGCCCAGCTATTTCTACGATTGCATACATTGTTTTCAATTTTTGCTTTAAAGCGGCTGCAAATATAGAATATTATCCACGTTTGAACAAAACATCACCTCCAATTCGGATATAATTTTATTACATTAGCTTAAAAATATTTTATTATGTTAAAAAACAATCCCATTTTCTTAATGTTTTTACTTGTGCTTGTAAGCCAATTACATGCGCAAAACGACTCGTTGATCATCCCTATTTCTCCAGATCTAGAAATTGGAAAATTAGATAACGGACTCACCTATTACTTGCAACAAAATCAAAAACCGGCAGACATCGTTGAGCTGCGCATGGTTGTCAATACAGGGTCTGTGATGGAAGATGACGACCAACTTGGATTGGCGCACTTCCTTGAACACATGGCGTTCAATGGCACAAAAAGTTTTAAAAAAAATGATATCGTCTCTTATCTACAATCTATTGGCGTTGAATTTGGTGCAGACCTTAACGCATATACCAGTTTTGACGAAACTGTTTACATTCTTCCCATCCCATCTGCTGAATTTGAAAATCTCGACAAAGGCTTTCAAATCCTCAAAGAGATGATGTTTGACATGACATTGCATGGAGATGACATCGATGCAGAGCGTGGTGTTGTCCTAGAAGAATATCGAACCCGCTTGGGCGCAGAAACACGGATGCTTGAAAAAACGCTTCCCGCTATGATGTACGGCTCAAAATATGTGGATCGCTTACCAATTGGAACCAAGGAAAATCTTGAGACTTTTGAGCATGAAAGCTTGCGCAGATTTTACAAAGACTGGTATCGACCTGATTTGATGGGGCTCATCATTGTTGGTGATGTAGAGGTAGAGGTGATGAAAGACTTGATGAACAAACACTTTGGCGATGTGCCGAAGTCGGAAGTTTTTCGTGAAAGAGAAGTTTTTCCACTACCTAATCATGAGGATACCAAAATTGCCGTTGCTAGTGACCCCGAGGCTTTTGTCAACAGGATTCAAGTCATCTATAAAGATCGTGCTGATCGAAAAGAAATGAAAACCGTTACTGATTATAAGTCATTACTCGTCGATCAACTTTTCTCTATTATGATCAATGCTCGATTGAATGAGTTGGCAAACAGTAGCAACCCGCCCTTTCTCAGTGCATCATCTTCATATGGAGGTTCGTATGCTCGTTCAAAAAATGCTTATACAAGTTATGGCATAAGCCCTGACGTTGAAAAAATGCCAGAGACACTCAAAGCCATGCTAACGGAAAACAAACGTGTGCTTTCCCATGGTTTCCTGTATGCTGAACTCGATCGAGCAAAAAGAAGTTTACTCACTCGTCTTGAAAATCAAGCAAAAGAAAAAAATAAAGTAAACAGCGAACGTATTGTTAGCGAATACATTCGCCACTTCCTCGAAAATGAAGCAATTCCTGGGATCGAATGGGAGTTCGAAACAGCAACCGAGCTCGTTCCAAACATTGAGCTTGTTGAAGTAAGTACCCGAATCAGCGATTTTATTCACCCTGACAATATGGTTGTTATTGCGAGCAGAAAAGAAGATGGTGAAGAATCACTTCTTGATGAAGACACTATCAAAGCGATCATCGCAGAGGTAGATGCAACAAAAGTTGCTGCTTATGAAGAAGCTGATTTGCGTTCAGAAATCGTTGAATCAGTACCGGAAAGTGGCACCATCATAGACCGATCATATGATGAAAAATTAGACCTAACAAGGTTGACATTAAGCAATGGCGTTCGTGTTGCTTACAAGCAAACAAATTTTAAAAATGACCAAGTTCTGGTACAAGCTTACAGTAATGGTGGAACAAGCTTGATTGATGAAGATAACTTGCAAAAAACACTCCTTGCGCTACAGCTAAACGCGAATGCACAAGCAGGTTATGGCGGGTTAGCAGTCTCCGAAATGGAGAAAGTAATGAGCGGAAACTCCGCTTCATTGTCTTCGTCTATTGGAGCTTTTTCAGAAAATATCAGTGGAAACAGTGCGCCAAAAGACTTGAAATCATTATTAGAGTTGATCTACCTCCACCACACAAGTCTCAACAAAGACAAGGACTATTTCAACGCTTACATCAATAACATCAAAGGGTTTTATGCTGGTATTTTATCAAACCCTGAGTACTACTTTCAAATTACAGTTAGCGAAGAAAAAAATCGTGGTAACAAACGGTATCTTTCCTTCCCTTCGGAAGAGGATTTTGATGCCATTGACTATGACGAAACTTATCAGTTTCATGTCGATCGATTCGCTGACGCCAATGATTTTTCGTACTATTTTATAGGAAATTTTGAAGCAAAAGAGCTCGAAAGTTTAGTAGAAACCTACTTGGCGTCCTTGCCAACGAAAGAGCAACAAGACGAAATTATTGTTCCTGAATTCCGAACAAAAGATGAGTATAGAGAATTTATCGTTGAAAAAGGGACCGATCCAAAGAGCTTTGTCAACATCCAATGGACAGAAAACTTACCCTATGACGCTGCAACCAGAATAGCTGCAGATGCATTATCCAATGTGCTCACCAACAAGCTCATTGAAAAACTTAGAGAAGACGAAAGTGGTGTTTATGGCGTTGGAGCTCGTTCGAATTTTCAAGAAATTCCATACTCGCAACTCTCATTCAACATCCTATTCCCATGTGGGCCAGAGAACGCAAGAGATCTTATTGATTTCTCCTTGGAGCTTGTCGAACAAATCAAAAAGGAAGGCGTATCGGAAAGTGATTTAAATAAAGTGAAAGAATCCTATCGCGTCGATCACAAAGAAAATTTAGAATCGAATGGCTATTGGATTGACTACATCAGCACTACCGATCGCTACAAGAAAAATCCTCACCGTATTTTTAAGTATGAAGAAAGGATTGATGCACTAAAAGCAGAAGATCTTCAGCGAGTCGCAATAGATTTTTTAGATGAAAACTATTTTTTAGCTCTCTTGATGCCTGAAGAGATTATCGAAAAAGTAGTTGAAGATGTTCATGAGTCGGTTGAACCAAAAGATGTGCTTGCCAATTATATAAAAGCGATTGGCGGAACTGACAAGCTCAATGACATAAAATCTTTACAAGTGACTTACGTTGGGGATTTTATGGGCAATGAAATCAAAGCGGATGTTTTGTCAACCAAAGACGAAATGGTACAAACCGTTTCTATGGGTGGAAATGTAATGGCTACGATTACTGTCAATGCTTCTGGAGCACAGGTTGCGCAAATGGGCAATACCATGGATTTACCTCCAGATATGGCAGCAGATATGCAGGCTAATTTAGGAATTATACCAGAGTTTCGCATGATGGAAAATGAATCCCTTGAAGTGACTGGTATCGAAAATTTTGAAGGCATCAAAGCATATGCTATCCTGACAAAAGGGAATACGACAACAACAACATCATACTATGCCGTGGAGTCTGGCTTGAAAATCAAGCAAAACGTTTTGATTGAAATGATGGGGCAAGTTCAGTCACAAGACACAAGCTATGGGAATTACATTAGTTTTAATGGATTATTACTCCCATCCACCACTAGTGTTCCGCTAGGCCCACAATCTGTGGAAGCGACTATTGGAGATGTAAAAATCAATGGAGAAGTTGTCGTTGCAGAATAATTTACACCACATTAAGAAATTTGACAAAAAGCGGCTTAGGCCGCTTTTTTTTGGTGTGATAAATAAACCCCGAATAGGATAATGACTGTGGAAAATAGCTGGAAGGCTGTAATTGTTTCTCCATCTGAAATTCCCCAGAAAAGAGCTACAATAGGAAGGGTGTAGGTTACAGAAGAAGCAAAAATAGCAGAGGTGATTTTGACAAACTTGTTGAACAAGTATTTTGCAAAAGCACTTCCAGCCAAAGCCAATACGGTGATATAGCCAATGGAAGTGTAGATTTCTGGGTGTTCAAATGTTTTGGCAGAGAAAAAATCTGAGCTTAAAAGTATGATTAACGCAACAGGTGCCATAAAAATGAAGTTCCCGAGTGTGATAGCCATCACGCCAACCTGTACTAGATGAATTTTTAAAAAATGAATGTTGATGGCATAACAACAAGTAGCCATTACAATCAACAAAAGGTATACTGGGTTTAGGTTTCCGCTAGTGCTTAAACCGCCCCATACTAACCCCATTGACCCCATGAGGCCAATTGCAACGCCAAGATATTGTTTTCTCAACACCTTAATCTTAAAAAATAATACCCCAAAAATGAGTGTAAGCAAAGGGGTTAAGGCATTGAGTATGGCTGCAACAGCAGATTCGATATGTTGTTGGGCAAAAGCAAAAAGAAAAGCGGGTAAAAAGGTGCCGACATATCCAGTAATGGCAAGCCATTTCCAATGACAACGAGTAAGCCCCCGAAGGGATGGGTATCCGACAAGAAGCAAAGCGATGGTAGTGATCAGCAAGCGTAGACTCCCTAATTGGAGGGGAGTGAGCGCCACCAACCCCCATTTGATCAAGATGTATGAGCTCCCCCAAACGATAGATAAAACCGTCAAATACAACCACTTTATGTGCGGTAAGCGCATCGCTATTTTTTAACAAAGGTGCATAATTGTTCAAGATTAATTGGTAGTTTTACCCGACAATTTCGTCCTATGAAAACATTCGCACTCCCCCTACTAAGTATTCTTTTTGTCACTGCTTGCGTTCAACAGCCAAATCCTGAAGTGAAAGAGGTTGGTATCCCATCATTGACCACAGAACTGCCAGTAAGCGAAAACATCACTGAAGCCTCTTTTTCTATTTCTGGAATGATATGTAAGATGGGATGTGCTTCAACCATCGAAAAAAATCTGAGTAAGTTGGAAGGAGTTCAAAAAGCATCTGTTGACTTTGAAACTGCGCGAGCTACCGTATTTTTTGATCCCACAATATTGCAAACCGAATCTTTGGTCGAAGCGGTCAAAAAAACTGGTAACGACTACAAGGTCTCAGGAATGAAAACTCAAGCTAACGCTGAAAAGTCGTGTTGTGAAAAAGAGGGTTGTAAAGCTGAAAAATGCAAAAATAAAAAGGGCTAGCGCCACTGCAAATTTTCTGTTATATAACGCAAATCCGTTTTAATATATTGGATCGCAGGGTACAGCGAGTCGTAATTTGGTGTTGTATTAAAAAACAACACACCTGTCATAAAATGATATTTTTGGTCTGTAACTAAATAATGAAGGTTTGAAGGTGCATCGCCTGCCACTTCAAAAAAACGACCATATACATTCTTAGGCGGGTTTTCATAACTGCTTTCTAAAACACGCACTTGTTGTTGGCTGTGTTCCATCAAACGGAGGTTGAAGTCTCTGTAAAGATCATCTATACTGTGCTTTTCCAAATCAAAATAACTCATGTAGAGCTGTGCTCCAATTTCAGGATACGACAACGAAAAAAAACAATTGGATTGCGATTCGATTTGTGAAAGAGAGTTGTAATCAAACTTATAAGGACAGTTTTCGGAAACCCATTTTATGTAGTTTGCATCGGAGTAATCTAGGGCCAACATGCCGTTTGGTTTAGGGATAGGCGTTTGGCATGCGGTAAAAAGAAATATAATGAGCAACTTTTTCACATCTATTATTTTGAATGTTTTGTCACTTTAATCTGTTTAATCCTTTTTCGATCAGTAGCTTCAACCACGAACGTATAGCCATGAAACGAAAAAGAAGTTTTTGTTTTTGGAAAATAACCTAAATGCTCGAGCACAAAACCTGCAATTGTCTCCGACTCTCCTTTTTTGTCTTCAAAAGGTTTAGGGTCTTTCATGGACATAATTCTATAGAAATCTTTGAGGTAGGTTTTCCCCTCCATAACAAAAGTATGATCATCGATTTTGGAAAACATTAGATCATCTTCGTCAAATTCGTCACTGATCTCACCAACAATCTCCTCGATGACGTCTTCCAACGATACCACCCCTGAGGTACCACCATATTCATCGACTACGATTGCCAAATGAATTCGCTTGGACTGAAACTCATTGAGCAAATCGTCCAATTTTTTGTTTTCGGGAACAAAGTAGGGCTCACGCAACAAGCTTACCCAGTTGAATTTTATTTTTTGAATGTGTGGCAACAAATCCTTGACATATAAAATCCCTGTGATTGTGTCGATGTGTTCGTCATAAACAGGGATGCGAGAATAGCCTTTTTCTACAACTTTTTCTAGCACCTCATCAAAAGACTCGTTTTGATTTAATGCAAACACGTCAATGCGCGGACGCATAACTTGTTTGACATCAAAAGTGCCAAAATTGACAATCCCCTCAAGTAGTTTTTGTTCTTCAACTGATGTTGCGGAGTCGTCGGTTAGTTCTAGGGCTTTTGAAAGCTGATCAACAGAGAATTCAGACTTTTGTTTTTGTAGTTTGTTTTGGAAGAAAAATGTGAATTTACTCAACGGAACCGCAAAGAAAAAAAGTAAATACCTGTCTATAACGAAAAGAGGCAACGTCATTAATAACGCAAAAGACTCTGCGTTTCGATTGGCATATACTTTCGGAATGATGTCTCCAAATATGAGTATAAATGCAGCCACAAAACCAACCTCTACGACAAGAGTTAGCCATTGATAAGGAATGTTCGAAAACAGCGCATGGTTCATGCTTGCAAAAAGCATGACAATAGAAATATTAATGAGGTTGTTTAGGATCAAAATGGTAGCGAGCAAACGTTGTGGGTTGCTCCGTAGCTTGGCCATCAGTCGGTTTTTTCGATTGTGGTGGTTCGTCGCTGATTTAAGCGTTGCTGGTGAAAGTGCAAAAAATGCCACTTCTGATCCCGAAGTCATACCCGAACTAATCAACAACAGTAATAACAGTGAAAATCGAAGAATAAGGTTTACATCTATTCCGTCGGTAAAAAAGACAAGTAGTGTTGTCAATAGATTTTATTTCAATTAAAAAGGAAGGTCATCTCCATCATTTGCAGGGGGTGTTTGAGTTTGAGGACTCATGTCCTTTGGCATGTTACTCAAAAAGGTAAACTCATCGACATGGATTTCCGTGCTATACCTTGGATTTCCATCTTCACCTTGCCACTTTCGTGTTTTGATACGTCCTTCAACAAAGAGCTTATCTCCCTTTTTAAGGTATTTTTCACAAGTTTCAGCAGCTTTGTTGCGCACCAAAACATTGTGCCATTCCGTGTTTGTGACCTTTTCACCACTCTGCTTATTTGTGTAACTTTCGTTTGTAGCCAAAGGAAAACTACCAATGCAACCTCCATTATCGAAGTATCGCAACTTCACTTCGTCTCCAAGGTGACCAATCAACATGACTTTATTTAATGTACCGCTCATCGTTGTGTTTAGACCAAAAATACATTAATCGAAAAACTTGTGCAAGAATCGATCGATTAGTCTAGATACGGGATATGTTTTTAGCGTTGTAATTGATACGGTTTGTATGGAGTCGGGCGTTGTAACAGGCGCAATCCAAAAAGATGTATAGATGTGTTGATGTGTTAGTTGGTGCACCCAAGGTTCCTCGTTATAAAGATAAAGTGAGTCTGCCTCAACCCAGGATGGCAATTGGGTGTTACTCCCCATCGTTTGAATGTTCATTGGCGTTTTAGACTCTAAAAGCGGAAATTCATAAAGCTGTTGCCAAATGTCTTTATGCAAACGCTGAGTGATTACTGTTTGTTGATTAGGAAATAAAGGTACGATGTAGTTAAAGTAACGTTTCTTTGGTGGGTTACTCTTTTTTTTGACTGGCAGTTCGCTTACTTTATTTTTCATTAGAGCGACACAGGTGTTTTTGAACACACACTGCTGACAAAGGGGTTTTTTTGGTTTGCACTGCAAAGCACCAAATTCCATAATGGCTTGGTTATAATTCCCCGGGTCGTGAGAATCTAAAAGTTTTTGAGCGAGTTTGGCAAACTGTTTTTGAGCAGGTCCCGTGTTGATGGGGTTGTCGATTCCGAAATACCTTGCTAAAACACGATAAACATTTCCATCGACAACCGCATGAGGCTTGTTAAAACAAATGGAAGCAATGGCAGAAGCAGTATAGACACCGATACCTGGTAATTTTTGTAGCTCATAATAACTGTCGGGAAAGGCGCCGTCATATTTTTCCACAATGATCTTGGCAGCCTTATGGAGGTTTCGCGCTCGACTATAATAACCAAGTCCTTGCCACAGCTTTAAAACTTGTTCTTCGGAAGCATCGGCGAGATTATGTATAGTAGGAAATTGTTTTACAAAACGATTATAATATTCTATACCATAGGCGACACGTGTTTGTTGAAGAATGATTTCAGAGAGCCAAACATGGTAAGGCTGGCTGTGGGAACGCCAAGGTAAATCACGCTTGTTAACCTCGTACCAACGCAGCATCCTAGCACCAAACCCTTTTTTTAAAGACATCGGGCACAAGATATTTAATTTATACGCTGATATACAAGGGATTTAGTCAATTATAATTTATATATTTGCTCACCAAAAAAAAATAAATAACCAAATTAAATAAGCATGACAAAAGCAGATATTGTCACCAAAATTTCAGACCGCTTGGGCGTTGAAAGAGTTGAGACACAAGCTGTCGTTGAACAATTTATGGATGAAGTAAAAAATGCTTTAGAAACAGGTGAGAACGTTTACCTGCGAGGCTTTGGAAGCTTTATTATAAAAACACGTGCTGAAAAGAAAGGTAGAGATATTTCAAAAAACATCACCATTAATATTCCGGCTCAAAACATTCCAGCGTTTAAACCCGCTAAAGTTTTTGTGGAGAGTATAAAGGAAAAGGTGAAAGTATCCTAATCGTTGTAATTAATATATTTAAATAGACACTATGCCAAGTGGTAAGAAGAGAAAAAGACACAAGGTAGCAACGCATAAGCGTAAGAAGAGAAGCCGCGCCAATCGTCACAAGAAGAAAGCGTAGGTTTTTAGAAAGGTATAGCCCAACACGATCTTTGACATGAGATGATTTTCGGCCTTTGCTTGCCAAAAATTATTTCCCCGATGCACATAAATCCTGTGCATATTTTTGTTTAATCCCTCCCTCGAAAATAATTCGAAGGAACTAAATCACCATTATGAGTAAAGAACTAATCATTCGTTCAAAATCCTCATCTGTAGATTTTGCCTTGCTTAAGGACGGGAAATTGATCGAATATCAAAAGGAAGTTGGCACGAATAAATTCAACGTAGGTGATGTTTTTCTTGCGAAAATTAAAAAAACACTTCCTGGACTGAACGCTGCATTTGTCAATGTAGGTTATGAGAAAGATGCCTTTTTGCATTATCACGACCTAGGACCAAGAGTTCGCAGCTTTCTAAAATTCATCAAAGGTGTAAGCACAGGTAAAGTGAAAGATTTTTCCTTAAAAAAGTTTCAATTAGAACCTGAAATTCACAAAGACGGAGCAATTGCAGATGCAATTCAATCAAATCAATCCGTTTTAGTTCAGATCATCAAAGAACCAATCTCAACCAAAGGGCCCAGAATTAGTTCTGAATTGTCCTTAGCAGGTCGTTATCTGGTTCTGGTTCCTTTTTCGGATCGTGTTTCAATATCTCAGAAAATACCAACGAGAGAAGAAAAGACACGATTAAAGAAGTTGGTTTTAAGTATCAAACCTAAAGGGTTTGGCGTCATCGTTCGCACAGTTGCTCAAGACAAAAAAGTGGCTGAACTGGATCGTGACATGCAACAACTTCACAAACGTTGGTTGGACCTTTGCCAATCTATTCGCAAAGCCGACTATCCCTCACGCGTATTGAATGAACTCAATCGAGCATCAAGTATTTTACGTGATATTTTCGACGATTCCTTTACAGGGATTCACGTTGACGATAAAAACTTGCTCGGTGAGGTCAAAGATTATTTGGATCAAATTGCGCCAGATAAGAAGTCTATTGTCAAATTATTCGATTCCGAAACACCCATTTTTGAGCGTTTTGGTGTTGAGCGACAAATCAAAACTTCTTTTGGGCGAACAGTATCCATGAGTCGAGGTGCCTACTTAATTGTTGAGCACACCGAAGCATTACACGTGATTGATGTAAACAGTGGAAATCGATCAAATAAAGCCAAAAATCAAGAAGATACTGCCCTTGAGGTGAACCTCATCGCAGCCACCGAAATTGCTCGTCAACTTCGGTTACGCGACATGGGCGGCATTATCGTCATTGACTTTATAGATATGATTAAGTCTGAAAACAGAAGGAAACTTTTTGATCATTTTAGAAGTGAAATGGACACTGACAGAGCGAAACACAAAATTCTTCCACCGAGTAAAATCGGGTTGATTCAGATGACGCGACAACGCGTTCGACCTGAAATGGAGATCAAAACCATGGAGGCCAATCCAAATAAGAATGGCGAAGTGGAAGCTCCCATTGTATTGCTCGACCGAATTCAAGCTGATGTGGAACGCATTGTCAATCATCCTAAGCACAATAAAAAGAAAATTTGCATTCATGCACATCCTTTTGTTGCTGCTTATTTGACACAAGGCATGAAATCTGTTCGCTTCCAGTGGTACCTAAAACATAAAAAATGGATCAAAGTGGTTCCACGCGACGCTTACACCTATCTACATTACCGCTTTTTCGACAGAAATAGCAAAGTAATTCATTTATAATACAAAAGCGACTCAATATATTGGGTCGCTTTTTTTATTTTAGGGCAATGCGAAAAGCACATTCATTTGAAGAGCTCAAAAGCAAACTAGAACACTATTGTGCCTATCAGGAACGTTGTCATCAAGAGGTAAAAGAAAAACTAAGACAACTCGGTGCTTTTCAAGTGGCCTCAGATGCCGTTATTGCCCACCTAATCCAACACAACTACCTCAACGAAACACGATTTGCTTTGCTCTATGTCAAAAGCAAATTCAATATCAAAAAATGGGGTAAAATACGCATTGAACTTGAACTCAAAAGACGGAAGATCAGCGCGCATAATATCAAGAAAGGACTGACACAAATTGAAGAGGAACAATACAACACTCTATTTGATGAGCTAGCCAAAAAACGATGGAATCAACTCAAAGAAAAAAAAGAACCTCTACCCCAACGAAAGAAAAAATGGATCAGCTATCTACAATACCGCGGTTGGGAAAATGACTTGATCTTTGATGCCCTAAACAAGCTCACTTGAAGCTAGTAAAGTTGATAGTGAAGAGAAAGTAAAGCATGTCCTTTCGGCATAGGCACCAAATTCTGCTCAGTGTAAGTAGCGTTCAAAATATTATGAGCAGAAAGTGAGAGTTTGACACGACCTTTGGCATAGGACATATTCGCATCTACCACATTATAATTATAGCCTGAATCCTGCTCGGCATAACGATAAGATACTGATGATGTGATAAATGAATTCCACCTCAATGTCCAACGGGAAGAAACATGATGTTTGCGAGAATTGATGGCGTAACGAGACAATACAGAACTGATCCGTTCTACATCGTCTTTGAGATAGGCATAGCCCATGGCGAACTTATGACGGTTGATGCTTACAACAACATCAAGCTCTCCGCCTTGGGATAAAATTTGATCGATATTGGTGGCTTGCCATCGCTCATCCCCTGCCGGCTTTACATAGTCGATATAATTCTTTGCATCCCTTTGAAAAAGGGCTAAAGATAGTTTCCAATTGTTTTGACGGAGTCGAAATCCGAGTTCTGTTGACAAAGCTTTTTCAGGGCGTAAAAATTCATTTCCTAGTGTAGATGAATCACTGTAATACAAATCGGTGTAGGTTGGAATGCGGTAGGTATATCCTGAATTAAAATACAATCTGGAGTTTCCAGTGATTTGAAAACCAACATCAATGCCAGGGTAGAAAAAGGTGTCTTGATCAGAGTAATGGCTCACAGAGAACCCTGGTGTAATGTCCCAGCGATTGCTAGCAAAACGATGCTCTAGATATCCATGAACTAAAGTACGAGCATGTTCTCCTAAATTATTGCTTTGAATACTAACACTTGCAAGCTCAAATCCGACACCAGTAGTACCCATTTTATGCTCCCAAGTACCGTTCACTTCGGCTCCTAGTTTATTTGTAATGTGTAGATTTCTATAAATACTTGGGTTGTTTCGTATAAATATATATTCATCCTGTCCACGTTTCCAGTACACTTTAGGTTGGATCAGTAAATTGGAATTCGGTTGAAATGAAGTTGAAATACCGAGTAAGCTACTTTGTGTAACTTCATATTGGTCTGTGTTTTCTGGCTTAGCATAAAATCCATTTGCCCCAAAATGACGATTATTAAGGCTTGCGATCAGCTCTATGGGGTGTCCGCTTGTTTCCCAATTGGACTTCCAAAGGTAATTTTGGTTATAATAGTCTGTATTGTATCGGTAACCGTCAGACGAAATGCTTTCTAGGTAAAGTGTATGATTTGAAGAATCTCTGACATCAGAAACAAGTAAAGCGGCCTTTTGATAGTCGTAAGACCCTCCACTAATGACGGCTTTCATCCCCTCTTTTGTAGATTTTTTGGTTACAATATTAATAGCCCCCGTAAATGCGTTTTGCCCATAAACACGTCCTGCAGCCCCTTTTAGGATTTCGACCCTTTCGATCATATCAAGGGGTATAATGGCGTTGAGAGTATGGTGTCCCGTTTGTGGATCATCGACCTTGATCCCATCGATAAGCAATAGGGTTTGATCAAAGCCACCTCCTCTGACATAAATATCCGATTGAACGTCTTGCGTTCCACGGCTGCGAATGTCAATCCCAGCAACTTGACGAAGGACATCGACCAATGTAGCCGATCCGCTTTGCTCGATATCTTGTGCAGAGATCACAGTAACGGTACGAGACTGCTCGTCAAAAGCCAGCGCTATTCTGGGCGATGAGACAATCACTTCATCGAGTGCTGTTTCTTGGGCAGTAAGTGGTATTGCAAAAAAGAAGGCGAGTGAAAAACCAGTATACGCAACAAAGTTTTTACGAAAGAATGTGCGAATTGATTGAGTGATTATAGTCATAGTCATCTAGATACATCAAATTGATTTGGATGATGACCAACAATTAAGCTTGTTAGTTAATCTGCCAACAATATGATTTTGTTATGCTGCATTTCTACCGTCCCTCCGTTGGGAAGTTCCAAAAATGTGTCATCTCCTTGTTGGGTAAAATGATGAGCAGTGTCTTTAGGTAAACTGAGCTTACCTCCGATTTTCACCTTGCCCGGACCAAGAAGAGAAACAATAGGTGCGTGATTGTCAAGCATTTGAAAAGCACCATTGGTTCCTGGCACAGCAACCGAATTGACTTCTCCGCTAAACAATGTTGCTTCTGGACTAACGACTTCTAATAGCATGATTGTTATTCTTTAGCTTCAGCAAGCATTTTTTCTCCAGCCTCAATCGCTTCTTCGATAGTTCCTTTCAGGTTAAAAGCTGCTTCTGGCAGGTGATCAAGCTCACCATCCATAATCATATTAAACCCTTTGATGGTGTCTTTGATATCGACCAGTACGCCCGGAATTCCCGTAAACTGCTCGGCAACATGGAAAGGCTGAGAAAGGAATCGTTGTACGCGACGTGCGCGTGCAACTGCGAGTTTATCTTCCTCGGACAATTCTTCCATCCCTAGGATGGCAATAATATCTTGAAGTTCTTTATAACGTTGTAACAACTCTTTTACGCGTTGCGCGCAATTGTAATGTTCATCACCCAAAATCTCAGCTGTAAGGATCCGTGATGTTGAATCAAGAGGATCTACTGCTGGGTAGATACCTAGCTCTGCAATCTTACGCGATAATACGGTTGTGGCATCCAAGTGAGCAAAGGTTGTCGCTGGCGCAGGGTCCGTCAAGTCATCCGCCGGTACGTAAACCGCTTGAACAGAAGTAATCGATCCCTTTTTTGTTGATGTGATACGTTCTTGCATTGCACCCATTTCGGAGGCTAGGGTTGGTTGGTATCCTACTGCAGAAGGCATTCGACCTAAAAGTGCAGACACCTCTGAACCTGCTTGGGTGAACCGGAAGATGTTGTCGACAAAGAACAAAACGTCTTTTCCTTGTCCATCTCCTGCTCCGTCACGGAAATACTCGGCAACAGTAAGCCCTGAAAGAGCAACACGAGCACGTGCTCCTGGTGGTTCATTCATTTGTCCAAACACAAAAGTAGCTTTGGATTCTTTGAGTGCTTCTTTATCGATTTTGCTCAAATCCCATCCCCCTTTTTCCATGGACTCCATGAATTCGTCTCCGTACTTTATAATACCAGATTCAAGCATTTCACGTAGGAGGTCGTTTCCTTCACGAGTACGTTCACCAACACCAGCAAATACAGATAGTCCACCATGGCCTTTAGCAATGTTATTAATAAGTTCTTGTATCAATACCGTTTTCCCTACACCAGCACCTCCAAAAAGACCAATTTTTCCACCTTTTGCATAAGGCTCGATAAGGTCAATTACTTTGATTCCCGTAAAAAGGACTTCTGTAGAAGTTGAAAGCTGATCAAAATCAGGTGCTTGACGGTGAATGGGTAAGCCGTCTTCTTTTGTTTTGGGCAAGTTTCCAATTCCGTCAATAGCGTCTCCAATGACATTAAAGAGTCTTCCATTTACTGCCTCACCAATCGGCATTTGAATGGGGTTTCCCGTCGCGACAACGTCAGCTCCTCTTTGCAACCCATCTGTTGAGTCCATCGAGATGGTGCGCACTTGATCTTCCCCGATGTGAGATTGTACTTCAAGTACCAATTGACTTCCGTCTTCTTTGATGATTTCAAGAGAATCATAAATGTCGGGAAGTGATGCTACAGAAGCATCAAATGAAACATCGACTACTGGTCCGATTACTTGAGCGACTTTTCCTGTTAATTTAGCCATAGAATTTGAAAATAATTTTTGCCTTATTCGTGTTTTTATACGGCTGCAAATATAAGGTAAAAACTGAAAATCACTGGTGGATTTATTAACAAAAAAAAGGGCACCGATGGTGCCCTTTTTAAAATTGGAAAGCTAAATGTTGTTATGGGTTGAAAGTAAGTGATACATAGGTCATCTGTCCGATCATTCCAGATCCAACTAAACTTACGTAATCATCACCGCCAATGTTTGTTCCACCAACCTTAATAACAGAATTGATAGAGTTCTTCAAGTTAAACGAAATTTGAGCATCGATTACCGTGTTTGCTTTAATTGTCTCGTCGATAAAGCTCGCTTGGTAGTCATATTCGCTGTTAGATCGTAAGCCAACATTAAATCCTATAAAATCTTTAATGTTTTTACCTACAACAGAGACTTTGAATCTATGCTCTGGCGTATTAAACGCTGGCTCAAATAAAGAAGTTGCAGAACTTGGCGTGTAGTCAAGGTCATTAAATTCATAGGACATGTTCATGCCTATCTTTTGTGTGAGTGCCTGATTCACTGCAACACTAACTCCATATGAGCTAATTTCTTCATCAACATTGCCGTCAACCGAGAATGGGAAGACATCTTGATTTCCTAGAGCTTGTGCAACAGTTTGGCCATTGTAAAGCAATGGAATCCATACGTCTTGAGTGGCAATGAAATTGTCATACTGACTCAAATAAGCCGCAATATCGAATGAAGTTGTAGGAGTATTGAATCGATACCCAATATCATACGATACGATATATTCTGGCTCAACATTTTTCATCTCTTGAGATTGATAAGTCATAGGATTAAGCGCAGTGGCAAAAACAATGTCACCCGTTACATTGTAAACGGCTCCATCACTTGCTCTTTGGAATGGCATATTAAATCGATCAACACTATCAGGTGAAGAACCCATCAAAACCGTGCGCGAACCTCTCAAGCCAATATATTGGTCTTGGTTAGTTGGGTTTCTAAATCCTGTCTGAAATGATACGCGTAGATTTTGGTTGTCCGAAATGCTGTAAAGAGCTCCTAAACGTGGTGTAAATACCGCATCGAAAAACTCACTTTTATCGTAACGAACCGATCCTGTTAAAGTCAATTTTCCAAGGTCTTTTTTGGCTTGTGTATACATACCATATTGATAATACGAAATTGATCCGTCATAGTCAGTCAAAACAGTTCCTTGCGTATTAAGATCAGTATTTCGGAATGATCCTCCAACTAAAATGTCGGCAAAGTCAATACGATCTGTTAAATCATAATTCAATTCGAATGATTGCGTTTTGGTGTTGTCTGTCAATTTAGCAGCGCCTGACTTAATTCCATCTAAAACTGTCTCATAAACACCATCTCCTGGTTGATGCAAGTTTGTATTAGCATAAGTACGTCCCGCATTATGGAATGGCATTAAGCTAGAAACGCCCATATCGTAAATGTTTACAGCGCCGTCACCATTGGCATCAGAAAGAGCACCAGTAGCAGCTGCTCCTAAAATGGTTGGGACCAAAGCAGGGTTTGCTTCATTCATTGCAGTAAAAAATCCTCCTACATACATCGTGTACCAATTTGTTACCCCAGCAAATGCGTCATTAGCAGCATGAGGGAAGTTTCCACTTGCATCAGGTTGAGAAAGAAACATTAACAGACCCGCAGCATTTGTATCATAACTGCCCCCTGCATCTTCTTCAGTAGTATATGCTTTCACATTCAGTTTACCCCAATTAACTTCAAGTTTGTTCTGAGTCATCTTAAAATCATCAATCGTGTAACGACTAAGTCCCTGCAAAATAATTTTTCCACCACCTTGTCGAGTCCCTAAAGTAATTTCAAGGTTGTCTGAAGGACGATAAGCAGCTTCGACGTTGTATTTATAATTTGATGTTTCCCCATCTGTAAGATCTTTCTCATCGTAACCTGAAAAATTGATCAACTGGGTAGGCCCAAAGAAGTCAGTGTAAGTTGCGTCGTCCCCTGCAAATAGAGGTGCAAGAGCAGCATAATCTGCTGGAATAACATTTCCAGCAAAAGCATCAGTAAAATCGACAGATTGTCCAAGCTCATCCCCATAAACGTTGACTCCGTTATATGTTGGGTCAAGTGGATTTACCCCATCAACGATACGACCATCGGCATCTATTGGACGGGTGTCAGCTGCTTCCCAATCTGTTCCCTCAATATTGCTATAAGTCGCCTTAATTGCAAACTTATCGCTAAACGCATGCGCGATACGAATACCTACGTCTGTGAATTCATTTTGACCGGAAACGTCTTGACTTGTAATCCCTGACTTCACATAAGCACTAACGCCTGTATCGTCAAATGGAGATTTACTGTTCATGAACATAATTCCTTTGTAAGCATCAGCTCCATACAATGCAGAAGCAGCTCCAGGAAGCACTTCAATACTCTGCACATCGAGCTCGTTTAGACCAATCAAGTTCCCAATGGCAAAGCCAAAAATAGGTGCTTGGTTGTCCATTCCGTCTACAAGTGTAACGAAACCTTCGTTATATAGAGTTCCGAAGCCACGAGTATTTACTTGGCTAAAAACAAGACCTCCCTTGTTTACTTGGATTCCTCGAATTTCTTCTAAGCCACTAAAATAATCAGCAGCGGGAGTCGCCGCAATTTGCTGAACATTAAATTTTTCTACCGTTACCGGAGATTCAAAAATTCGCTGTGCAAATCGTGATGCAGAGACAACAATCTCATCGAGTTGTGTGCTCCCTTCCGAAAGCTGAATGGCAAGAGATCCGCTTGCAGAAGTAAACTCTACCGACGTGGATTCAAAACCAACGCTTGAGACTGTGATTGTAAAAGGAGGTTGCTGATCTGTTGAAAGAGTGAAATTTCCATCAAAGTCAGATACTGCTCCAGTACTTCCATCCAGTACGATGTTAGCACCTGGTAATGGTTGCCCATCCGCATCAGATACTGTACCAGAAACTTGTGTCTGTGACCACATTGTTAGTGATGCGAACACAGCTAGTAGTGAGATTAGTTTTTTCATTATTAGTTGTTTTTGTTAAAATTCTTTAGCACGTAAAGATACTATTTAATTTTTTTTGATAAAATCAGTGATTTTTTCTTGCGTTTTTTTTTAAAAAATGTAAAAAATCAAGCCCAATTTTGCATATTTTATTGTGCTAAATGGTTTATTCTGAAACGGTTCGATTGTCTCAAAAAGAGTGTCGATCGGAAAGGAGTAAGTTAAGTTCCAAGTATTGTTCCCAACATTTAATCGAAAGGCCAATCGGAATTTATCCAGTGACAAAGCTGATTTAGAATCAGAAAGTCCGCTGCGTGAATGTTGAGTTGCATTAAGTGTATAATACCCTACTATGCCTGCATGTACACGCCAAAAGTGATAGTTTGTTGGTGAAGAATCTCGCCAACGAAATTCAATGGGAATTTCAATTTCAGAACTATTCCACTGATTGACTATGTCATTAGGTACAATCATGAATCTATTTTCAATGGAATCGTATTGGTAGTTCGTGTAGATCACATTGTATGCAACGCCTAGTCCAACACCCAACGCAAGATTGCGATTTGCAGTAAAGGGCATGTCACGTATAAAACCGAATGAAAATGTATGTGACAATTTGTTTTGTGTGACACCCTCTGGCGCGTCTAGAAGCAACGGGTAACCAATTGTTGCATAAAGTTGGTCTTCCCTGTATTTTGAGTCAGTCGTCGTCTGTGCACTAGCCCAAAAAGAAAAGAATAAGAGTCCAAAGATGGCGTTTCGCATAATTCAAAAATAAAAAAAGCGCCAAGAATGGCGCTTATAATTTTTTAAATGGTTAGCATTACTTTACGTTTTGCTTATAATCTCCTATTCGTGTAGTATAGTTGATTTTCAATGCATTGACCTTACGCAGTTCTTGTTTGATGTCAGAAATGAGACCCATTTTTGTGTCTCCATCAACTTTGAGCGCAGTTGTTAACACGTTTTGAAGCTCTTGACGCTTGGATGCTTTTTCTGCCAAAACAAAGGCAGCGACATCTTGTACTGTAGCAAACTTATCATTGAGTTGAATACGTGCTTGCGTACCAAATTTATCTTGATATCGCATACTTGGCTTACCAGCGTAGATATACATAACACGATCTTTTTTATCAAGTTTTTGTACTTGATCGGCAGCAGGAAGCGTATTGGACACCATTAAGGTACTATCACGCATAACGGTTGCTACCATAAAAAAGAACAGCAACATAAACACAATGTCGGGCAAAGAAGCTGTTGATATCGCGGGAAGTTCTCCGCCTTTTTTCTTTTTAAACTTCGACATAATTAATTTGTTTTACTCGGTTCTGCTTCTGAGAGTTTTTGCGGAAAGAGCGTCTTCACTTCACTCAATAATGGTTTGAGTCGATCTTTTTCCGAGACACTCGTTCGTGGATCGTTATAGATCTTATCTGCTTGTACGAAATCCAATCCAAGATTAGGATTTAGACGTTTAAACTCACGATTACGAAGAACGTTATAAGCAGCTACCAATTCATTTTGAACAGCGATATACACCTTATAGTCGGTTTCCCTATCGTTTTTCAGAGAGATCACAGCCTTTTCAGGATTATCTGATGAATCGGAATTGCGTTTTCCTAAACAATAGGAGCATGCTTCTTCTCCTTTGCCGCCTCCGTTGTCTAGAAACTTAACCGCTTCTTCACGCAGTTGTGCAAGCTCAAGTGGTTTTTCCTCCACTAAAAGCTGATTAAACTTATTCACAACAACGGAAAAGATGTTACGCTCCTTGATAATTGGAGGGTCTACAACGTCTTCCATCGGAGGTAACTTCCTGTTGAGACCCGAATCGGTCTCGATGGTTGTTGTTACTAGGAAGAAGATAAGCAGTAAAAAGGCAATATCTGCCATTGATCCTGCGTTAACTTCTGGTGCTTTTCTTCTAGCCATGATAGTTTACTTTTTCAAACGAGCAATACTCGGGTATAGCATCGAACCTACCGCAATGAATACTAGGAAGTAAAACGTGCGGAGCCCTGTCTCAATCCAACGCGAACCAGAAGCGGAAAGCATGTCGCCGTCTTTGAGCGACGTTTCCGTTCCGGAAGAAAACAAAAAGGCAATTAAAACAATGGCGATAAAAGCGCCAACTGATATCATTGCTTTTCTGAGTTTACTTTTATCGGCTGCTAGATTACTAAACGAAAACACCAACGTTAGAGCGACGGTGATAATCAGAATGACAATCGCAAGAAAAACCATAGTTGAAACTATCCCATAGTCTCCCGCTAAAGCATTCATTTTGATGGAATCATCTCCTTGACTTAAAATTACAGCTTGTAAAATCAAACCGATCACACCAAAGGCCAAAGCGAGATATGTAAATATTTTTTGAGTATTCATAAGATACGTTTTTGTGATTTGGTGTTACTTACTATTCGCAACCAACGTATCCATTAATGTAATAGAAGCGTCTTCCATATCATTAACAATACTATCAATTTTAGCAACAATATAGTTGTAGAAAATCTGTAGAATAATCGCAACAATCAAACCGAATACGGTTGTCAAAAGTGCAACTTTAATACCACCCGCTACTAAAGAAGGTTGCATATCTCCTGCTGCTTCAATTTTGTCAAAGGCCTGGATCATACCAATTACAGTTCCCATAAACCCAAGCATCGGCGCAAGAGCAATAAACAACGAAATCCAAGATACGTTCTTTTCGAGTTGTCCCATTTGAACACCTCCGTAGGCAACGACTGCTTTTTCAGCGTTTTCGATCCCTTCAGACGAGCGATCTAAACCTTGATAAAAGATAGACGCAACAGGTCCTTTTGTGTTTCGGCAAACTTCTTTTGCTGCCTCTACACCACCACTCTTTAGGGCGTCTTCAACATCTTGCGTGAGCTTGCTAGTGTTGGTTGTAGAAAGATTCAAGAAGATAATACGTTCAATTGCAATCGCTAGTCCTAAGATAAGACATAGCAAAACAATACCCATAAATCCAGGTCCGCCTTCAATAAAACGTTTTTTGAGTTCTTGAGTAAAACTAGGGGCAGGTGCTTCCTCGACCTCCACTTCAGGCATTGCTTCCATAACAACTTCTTCAACAACGGCTAAGGAATCGACAACCAGAGAGTCTGCTTCAACAAGGTTAACTTCTTCAGATACTTCTTCAGTAGGTTCTTGTGAAAAATTTGTGTTTGCCCATGTCGCAGGTTGTGCAGAAAAGGCAACCAATAATAGAAATAGTTTAAATCGTTTCATAATAAAGTATGTATGTGTAAGTTTTTTCGATCGTTAAAGATATAAAAATTAGTTAAACAAACTAGCAGAGAGGAAGGGATTCGAACCCTCGATACGCTTTTGGCGTATACACACTTTCCAGGCGTGCGCCTTCGACCACTCGGCCACCTCTCTAAAGTTCGGCATCAAATATGCTATTTATTTCTCAAAATAAAAACTTAACAAAGCCCAAATAAATTTTTTGCGTTTTTCGAGGTTATATGTGCCATTTCATCGGGTGATACAGCAAAAACCTCTGCCATTTTGTGAGCAACAAGCGGCAAATATGCGCTTTCATTTCGTTTTCCACGATATGGTGTGGGCGCTAAATAAGGGGCATCCGTTTCAAGTACCATTTTTTCAAGGGGAAGGTTGGCTAAAAAAGAGTCAATCTTTCCATTTTTAAAGGTGACGACCCCACCAATTCCCAAATAAAACCCAAGGTCGAGCGCGCGTTGTGCGTCGTTTTTTGTGCCGGTGAAACAATGAAAAACGCCCCGTAAACGAGCATCCTTATTCCCCTCCAACACATCAAAAATAGGCGCAAATGCATCACGACAGTGAATCGCAATTGGCAAATCAAGGTCAATCGCCCATTCGATTTGGCGAGCAAACGCCTCTTGCTGTTGCTTTTGAAAGGTTTTGTCCCAATACAAGTCCATACCGATTTCGCCAACCGCTACAAAAGGGTGTGTGTCCAATTGCTCCCGTACATGTGCCAACTCTTCTTCCACATTATGGCCAACATGGGTTGGATGCAACCCCATCATTAAATGAACATTGTTGGGATAGGCACTTTTGACCTCATGCATGATTGTCGTGGTTTCGGAGTCAATCGCAGGTAGGATTAGCTGAGAAACTCCTGCTGAAAAGGCACGAGCAATGGCTTCGTCACGATCCTCATCAAAGGCGTCTGCGTAAATATGGGTATGGGTGTCAATCAACATCTGCGCAAAAGTAATAGATTTGATGCGCTAAAAATAGGACAATGCAAACGCTTTATCAATTTTTAAAACCCAAAGGATACGTAAGGGCTAGACTGCAAACCTTAGAAACCAATCATTATGTAGTAAACGTAACGCTCAACGGCACTACAGGACGGTTTATCTTGGACACAGGTGCTTCGATGACATGTGTATCGATTGATTTGGTCGATCATTTTCGCCTAAACGCCAAGCCGAGTGAGGAAAAGGCTTCGAGTGCGAGTTCAAATGAACTCGATACCGAAGTTGCCCATCACAATGCATTGATCATTGGCCCATGGAGATCCAAACGCCGATCAGTGGTGTTGTTTGATTTACAAGCGGTGAACATCGCTCTTCAAAAGCAAGATATTGAAGCGGTGGATGGGATTATCGGTGCCGACATCCTTAAAACCTCAAAAGCGGTGATTGATTATACAAATGACTGGTTATACCTAAAATAAGAAGCAATCCTCAAACAACCTTTCTAGAATCAAAGAAAAAATCATGACCGAAAAGGGCTTGCTAACAACAGACGTCTTTCCCTTTACGGGTGTAAAATGCTTTCACTTTATTGGTCCTTAGGGGAACGATTTTGCTATGTGGATGGAGAAATTAAAGTTGAGTTTCCAGCCTAAATTTTGATTTAAGCTAGCTCCAACGCCTTTTTTACATCTCCATCCATCAACAAATTGACAGGATCTTCAAGAGCTTCCTTGACCGCTACCAAAAATCCAACCGACTCTTTGCCGTCTATAATGCGGTGGTCATAAGAAAGGGCGATATACATCATCGGACGGATTTCGACCTTGCCATCCACGGCAACAGGGCGTTGCAAAATGTTATGCATACCTAAAATACCAGACTGTGGTGGGTTGATAATCGGCGTGGATAGCATTGATCCAAAAACACCTCCATTGGAAATGGTAAACGTACCGCCCGTCATCTCATCAACAGTAATTTTTCCATCTCGTGCACGAACAGCCAATCGTTTGATTTCGTTTTCGACATCACTAAAGCGCATCCCTTCCGCATTGCGAACAACAGGAACCATCAAGCCCTTGGGTCCTGAAACGGCCACACTGATATCGCAATAATCATATAGAATTTGTTCATTGCCATCGATCATAGAGTTTACATCCGGAAACTCTTGGAGGGCACGTACAACAGCTTTTGTGAAAAAGCTCATAAAGCCTAAGCTCACTCCATGTTTCTCTTGAAATTTTTCTTTGTATTGTTTCCGTAAATCAAAAATAGCAGACATATCGGCCTCATTAAAGGTCGTCAACATCGCTGTTTCGTTTTTAGCAGTCACTAACCGCTCGGCAACTTTACGGCGTAGCAAGGACATTTTTTTACGAGTCACCGGTCGATCTCCAGTAGGCGTTCCCATTGATGGAACAGCTTGGATTGCATCTTCCTTAGTAATACGGCCATTTCGACCAGACCCTGTTATCGTAGCTTTGTCAATCCCTTTTTCATCAATGATTTTCTTTGCTGCTGGAGAGGGAGAGCCCGAAGCATAGTTTTCAACGCTTTCTGTTGGCGTCGATTGTACTACTTTGGTTTCTTTAGCAACTTGCGCAGCATCAACTGCTGGTTTTTCTGCTTTGGTATCAATCAAACACACCACAGATCCCACTGCGATCGCATCGCCAACTTCAGCTTGTAGGGTAATCGTCCCATTGGCTTCCGCAGGCAACTCCAATGTTGCTTTATCAGAATCTACCTCCGCAATGGCTTGATCTTTTTCGACATAGTCACCATCTTGGACAAGCCATTCTGCAATTTCAACTTCATTTATCGACTCCCCTGGAGAAGGAACTTTCATTTCAAGAATCATATCGTTTGTTTGAGCATTTAAAGTTAGCGCATATTATTTTTGGATTTGTCAAACACATAATCCAGAATTTCTTGATGTCTCCGTTTAGACCTTGTTGTGCTTCCCGCAGCAGGTGCGCCATAGAAACGTCGTGATGCCACACGAAAACGTTGTGCAGCTGGCAAATGCAATAGCAAATGACTCCATGCGCCCATATTGCGAGGTTCTTCTTGAGCCCATACAACATCTGAAACATGAGTGTATTCGGCTAAAATATCTCCAACTTCTGTCTTTGGCAATGGAAACAACTGCTCTAGGCGAATGATGGCAACATCATCCCGATTTATTTTTTCGCGCTCATCAATCAGATCATAATAAAATTTACCAGTACAAAATACTAAAGTTTTGGTTTTAGCAACTGTAATTTCATTGTCTCTAATTACGGGTTGAAAAGCCCCTTTTGTGAATTCTTCAATAGGAGAAACAACCTTTGGATGGCGTAGTAAACTTTTTGGTGTAAATACAACCAAGGGTTTTCTAAAGCTCGGCTTGACTTGCCTACGCAAGGCGTGGAATAAGTTTGCTGGTGTGGTTACATCAACAACGTACATATTGTCTTCCGCACATAACTGCAGGTATCTTTCCATACGAGCAGACGAGTGTTCAGCTCCCTGTCCTTCATAGCCATGGGGTAGAAGAAGCACTAAGCCATTTTGCAATTTCCACTTGTCTTCAGCAGATGACAAATACTGATCAATCATGATTTGGGCGCCATTGCTAAAGTCACCAAACTGAGCCTCCCAAATTGTGAGGGCATTAGGTCGTGCAAGGGCATAGCCATAATCAAATCCCATTACACCGTACTCCGACAAAAGGGAATTGTGGATTGAAAAATGTCCTTGACCTTTCGTAATTGAGTTTAAAAGAATCACCTTTTCTTCCGAATCCTCAGCCTTGATTACAGCATGTCGATGGGAGAAAGTTCCTCGCTCCACATCTTGACCAGAAACTCTTACGTCATGTCCCTCGGCCAATATCGAACCATATGCGAGCATCTCCCCCATAGCCCAATCAAGAGTTTTGGTCTCAAAAAACATTTTATGGCGATCCCCAATCAAGCGTTTAACTTTTCGAATAAAGGATTTGTGTTCAGGTAGTTTTGTTATAGCGATCCCAACTTTTTCCAAAATATTGGCGTCACAGGCTGTATCAACAGGCATTAACATACCATCAACTTTAGCGCGCTGAAACCCCTCCCACTCGTCTTGCATAAAGGGAGTAATAATGGTATTTTGTTCTTTTCGAGAAACCTCGAGATTTTCTTCCATTCTAGCCTTATACTCTTCCTCCATTTGATCGAGTTCGTGGTGGGTAATCACACGTTCAGAAATCAACTTTTCGGCATAAATGTCTCTTGGGTTTTTATGATTGGCTATTGCCTTGTAAAGTTTTGGCTGTGTGAATCGAGGCTCATCGCCTTCGTTGTGTCCATATTTCCGATAACCCAACAAGTCAATAAAAATATCTCTCCCGAAACGATTTCGATATTGAACTGCAAAATGCATTGCATGAACAACGGCTTCGACTTTGTCTGCATTGACATGCATAACTGGAGAAAGTGTCGCTTTACCAACATCTGTACAATAGGTACTCGAACGTCCATCAAGGTAATCGGTTGTAAACCCTATTTGGTTATTAACAACTATGTGTATCGTTCCTCCTGTTTTGTAGCCGTCAAGTTGTGCCATTTGGACCACCTCATAAACCACACCTTGCGCTGCGATTGCAGCATCTCCGTGAATAAGGATTGGCATGACTTTTTTGGATTCAGACGCAAAGTTTCGATCTTGTTTTGCTCTAGCGATTCCCTCCACCACAGCACCTACTGCTTCCAGGTGTGATGGGTTGGGCGCAATATTGAGGTTTACCCTAATTCCAGAGTCGGTCATCCGATTTGATGTCCAGCCCAAGTGGTACTTCACATCACCATCAAAAACTTCTTCTTCGTAATCTTTTCCATCGAACTCGCTAAATATATCGGTAGCTGACTTGCCAAATATGTTTGTTAAGGTATTGAGTCGCCCACGATGCGCCATACCAACTACAAACTGCTCTACACCCTCTAAAGCGGCTGTTTCTATCAATGCATCTAAAGCTGGGATAAGGGACTCCCCTCCCTCTAATGAAAAGCGTTTTTGTCCTACATATTTCGTGTGAAGAAATTGCTCAAAGGTGACCGCTTCATTGAGTTTTTTGAGAATTTGTTTTTTTTGATTGTTGTCAAAATTTGGCTGATTCCCGTTTTTATTAATCCATTTCTGAATCCAGTTAACACGCTCAGGATGACGAATATACATATACTCTATTCCAATAGAGTCACAATAGATGCGTTCGAGGTGAATGATAATATCTGCCAAGGTCGCTGCTCCGATACCAATGATGTCGCCAGCGCTAAAAACGGTTGTTAAATCGTCTTCGCTCAGTCCAAAATTTTTGATATCTAAGGTTGGGCGATACTGACGTCGTTTGCGAACAGGGTTCGTCTTGGTAAACAAGTGACCACTTCCTCGATAAGCATCGATGAGTTTGACAACACGAAATTCTTTGAGAACATCCTCGGGGACTTCGACATCGGATTGTTGTTCCATACCGAAGTCAAATCCTTGAAAAAATGCCCGCCAACTGGGCTCAACGCTATCTGGATTAATCAAATACTGATCATACAATTCAGCAAAGTGTGCTGTATGCGCGGCATTCAAAAACGAGTACTTGTCCATCTGGCAAGAAATTGCTTGTCTTTATTACAAAATTACACTATTTCAAGTACATAGCACAACCATTTGTTAAGAAAAAAAGAGACGAAATATTAGTCAAAAAGTGTATTTTTGAATGTGTTTGGACTCGTCGACTGTAACAACTTTTATGCTTCTTGTGAACGCATTTTTCAGCCATCGCTAGAAGGCAAGCCAATTGCCATTCTTTCCAATAATGATGGGTGTGTGATTGCGCGTAGCAACGAAGCAAAATCCTTGGGGCTCCCCATGGGCGCGCCTGCACATCAATATCGTTCTTTTTTTAACCAACACAACGTTAAGGTGTTTTCTTCAAATTATCCACTATACGGGGATATGAGTCGACGAGTCATGGAAGTTCTTAAACAGTTTACTCCTCTTGTTGAAATCTACAGTATTGATGAGGCCTTTTTACAGTTTGAAGGTTTTGAGCACTACGACATGGAGGATTATGCACAACAAATACGAAGGCGCGTACGTAAATGGACAGGGATGCCCGTGAGCATTGGGTTAGGTCCGAGTAAGGCACTGGCAAAAGTTGCTAATCGGGTGGCAAAGAAATTTGCTGACCGAACGGGCGGTGTCTATATCATTGATTCTGAAGAAAAACGCATCAAAGCATTGAAGTGGTTGGCGATTGGCGATGTGTGGGGCATTGGGCGTCGACACAACAAACGGCTGGTGTTGCGTGGTATACGCACTGCATATGACTTCACACAGCTCTCCGACGCTTGGGTGCGTAAGGAAATGAGTGTCGTGGGGCTGCGTTTAAAAAATGACTTGGAGGGAAAAGCTTCGATTCCTCTGGAAATGACAGCAGCGCCCAAAAAGGCAATTGCCACCACACGAAGCTTTGAATCCTTGATTGATGACTACCAAGAGCTCCGTGAACGCATATCCACTTTCGCTACGCTTTGCGCTGAAAAACTGCGCCATCAAAACAGCAGATGTCATGCCATTTATGTGTTTGTGCGAAGCAATCCCTTTATGCCCAACTTGCCACAGTACCGAAATGGCACGATGATTAGTTTACCCTTTGCCTCCAACTCTAGTTTGACGCTTAGCAAAAGTGCCTTGCACGGCTTGGACATGATATATAAATCTGGTATTTCCTATAAAAAAGCAGGAGTCATCGTTATGGGAATTGTGCCGGAAGACACCCACCAACTCACCCTATTTGAATACGAAAATCCAAAGCATCAAGCATTGATGCAACGCATTGACTACCTACACAAACGCTTTGGTCCACATAAAATAAAAATCGCAAATCAAGATTTGAGCAGAACCTACAAGATGAGGCAAGCACATTTGTCACCACGCTACACGACCGATGTACGTGATGTGATTCGTGTGCGATAAATATAAAAGAGAAAAGGTTTGGCAAAAGAAGGAGCGCTACACTTCTTCACACCTGATACATCAGGGGAGGGCGTGTGGCTAGCAGCAGAGGGCGTGTCGGCGGGGTTTCCGTCACCAGCCGATGATTTTAAAGAAACCCGTATTAGCTTGGACAAAGTAGCTGTCAAAAACGAGGCTGCCACGTTTTATGCGCGAGTCGCTGGACAGTCAATGATTGGCGCAGGGCTCGATGACGGTGACCTATTGGTGGTCGATCGGAGTCTAGAACCCGAGGACGGTAAAATTGCCGTTTGTCTGGTCGATGGTGAGTTTACCGTTAAGCGGCTTAAAGTTGAGAAAAACTGCGTGTGGCTTATGGCCGAAAATAAACGCTATAAACCCATTCAAGTCACCGAAGACAATGAACTCATGATATGGGGCATAGTGACCCATGTGCTTAAGGCATTGTAACGCTACAGGTGATCTAGCGGACTTGCGATTTTATTTTTTGAGATTTTAACACCGTGGGTGTACCGCTCGGTGGTTTTGATGGAGTTGTGTCCTAATAACTCTTGCACATAACTGAACTTTATCATAAGTTTACAAAAATGATCCTTAAAAGTGCATTGGTTACGCCATAGCAAAGGGGCTTACCAATTAGATTTATAAAACAAGAATAACACGCTCATTCCTAGTGTATATAATTCTTTTTTAACAGTTGAAAAAAAATAACTATATTAATATCATCATGAAAGAGCAAGGCGCAAGAATAACTAGATTTTTTTGGCTCAACAAAAATTAAACAACCAATGACAAACAATCCAAGCAACAAGGTAGCCATTGCAATTATCGCAGGGCTCTTTTTTATTTTTGGCTTTATCACTTGGGTCAACGGAGCATTGATCCCCTTTATGAAAACGATTAACGAGCTAACAGAAGCACAATCCTATCTTGTGGCTTCGGCCTCCTATATTTCTTTTGTTGTGATGGCACTTCCTGCTTCCTATCTCCTTCAAAAAATTGGATATCGCATGGGAATGTCAGTCGGGTTGTTCATCATGGCGCTAGGCGCATTGGTGTTTATTCCAGCGGCAGAGGCACGAACCTACTGGATGTTCTTAGCAGGTATCTTTATCCAAGGTACTGGGATGACCATTCTACAAACGGCAGCAAATCCATATATCACCATACTTGGTCCCATAGAAAGTGGTGCGCAACGCATTGCCATCATGGGGATTGCAAATAAAGTAGCGGGGGCATTGGGGTCGCTAATCTTTGGCGCGCTATTACTCAAAGGAATTGATGAGGTCAATGCGCAACTAGACAGTGTGTCTTCGGACGAAAAAGCGGCTCTTTTGAGCCAAATGGCTGATAGCGTATTTACGCCCTACCTCGTCATGGCGATTGTGCTCTTTGCATTGGGATTCTTGATGCGCAAGGCTCCGCTACCTCCTGTCGAAGCTGTTATTGAAGAGCATACCAAAGACCAAAGCGAAAACAATAAAACGATTTTTCAATACCCCCATCTGTGGCTCGGCATGCTCACCTTATTTGTTTATGTTGGCGCGGAAGTAATTGCTGGAGATACCATTATCTCTTACGGAATTGCTCTTGGAATTTCAGCCTCTACATCCAAGTTTTTTACCACACTTACCCTCATGGCTATGGTCGTCACCTACGCCCTAGGAGTGATCTTGATTCCGAAATATATCAGTCAGCAAAAAGCATTGCAAATCAGCGCTCTATTGGGAATACTCTTTAGTGCCCTCATTCTTTTAACAGACGGCTTCACATCTGTTCTCTTTGTCGCTGCCTTAGGAGTTGCCAACGCACTGGTATGGCCAGCCGTATGGCCATTGACCTTGGAAGGGTTGGGAAAACACACCAAAACAGCCTCTGCTTTGCTCATCATGGCAATTGCAGGCGGGGCCATAATTCCGCCACTATACGGACAGCTGGTTGACAAGGGCAAAGAGACACTCCTTGAAACAGGACTTGATCCATCAACTGCTCTAGCGACATCGGCTCAGGAAAGCTACTATATCCTAATCCCTTGCTATATCATCATTTTTGGCTTCGCCCTTTTTGCGAAAAAACGAAACCGTTCATTCAATACACAATTATGAAAAATAATATTTATTGGAAAAAAAATATCCGATACATCACCATACTTCTTTCGCTGTGGTTTATCATTTCTTTTGGCTGTGGCATTCTCTTTGTCGAAGAACTTAACACCATAACAATCGGAGGGTTTAAACTCGGATTTTGGTTTGCTCAACAAGGATCCATTTTTGGATTTGTCGGGATTATATTTATATACATCTTTTTGATGAATAAGCTTGACAAAAACTTTAATAAATAAACAAATGGAACTTCAATATTGGATTTGGATTGCAGTTGGGTTAAGTTTTTCATTATACATCGGAATTGCAATTTGGTCGCGCGCTGCCTCCACAAAAGAATTTTATGTTGCCGGTGGTGGTGTCCACCCCATCGCCAACGGAATGGCTACAGCCGCAGACTGGATGTCTGCCGCTTCCTTTATATCCATGGCTGGGATTATCTCCTTTGGTGGGTATGATGGCTCCGTCTATCTCATGGGCTGGACTGGTGGATATGTATTATTGGCACTCCTTCTCGCACCCTATCTGCGTAAGTTTGGGAAATTTACTGTGCCCGATTTTATTGGGGATCGTTACTACTCCAACACCGCACGGTCTGTCGCTGTGTTTTGCACTCTGATTATCTCTTTTACCTATATCGCTGGGCAAATGCGTGGTGTTGGTGTGGTGTTCTCTAGATACCTCGAAGTAGATATTGTCACTGGCGTACTCATTGGGATGGGAATCGTTTTATTTTATGCGGTTCTTGGCGGTATGAAAGGCATCACCTATACCCAAGTGGCGCAGTACTGTGTGTTGATTTTCGCTTTTATGGTGCCTGCTATATATATATCATTTTTAGTCACTGGCAATGTGGTTCCTCAGCTTGGCTTTGGATCAAGCGGAGCAGACGGTGTCTATCTCCTAGACAAGTTGGATGGTTTGCATAAAGAACTTGGCTTCCATGAATACACCTCGGGAAGCAAGTCTCTATTTGATGTTTTCTGCATCACCATGGCACTTATGGTTGGAACAGCTGGACTCCCTCACGTTATTGTTCGCTTTTTCACGGTTAAAAAAGTAAGTGACGCTCGCAAGTCCGCTGGATGGGCGCTACTGTTCATTGCTATTCTATACACTACCGCACCCGCGATTGCCGTCTTTTCACGCACCAACCTCATTGAAACGGTCAGCAATCAACCTTACGATGAGATGCCTGAATGGTTTAGTAAGTGGGAAACCACTGGGCTTCTTGGCTTTACTGACAAAAATGAAGATGGACTCATTCAGTACAACGCCGATACAACAGTCAACGAACTCACCGTTGATGCCGATATCATGGTACTCGCCAATCCTGAGATTGCGCAACTGCCCAACTGGGTTATCGCACTGCTCGCAGCAGGCGCCCTAGCTGCAGCTCTTTCCACAGCTGCAGGACTCTTGCTCGTCATTTCCTCTGCCGTATCTCATGACTTGCTCAAAAAGATGGTAATGCCTGAAATTTCAGAGCGAGGTGAACTCATTGCAGCTCGCGTTGCTGCTACTGGAGCAGTATGTTTGGCTGGATGGTTTGGAATCAACCCCCCAGGATTTGTAGCAGCTACCGTTGCACTCGCCTTTGGACTCGCAGCATCTTCATTCTTCCCTGCAATATTATTGGGCATCTTTTCGAAAAGAATCAATAAAGAAGGTGCCATTAGCGGTATGCTTGTTGGCATATCTCTTATGCTATTCTATATGTTGAAATTTAAGTTTGGATGGTTTGGTGGTGGCACAAAAGCTGATTGGTGGTTTGGGATATCCCCCGAGGGGTTTGGAACTGTTGCTATGATCGCCAACTTTTTGGTCACGCTAGTCGTTAGCCGTCAAACACCTGCTCCGAGTAATGAAATACAAGAACTGGTCGAAAACATTCGGAATCCCTAAAAAAAGTGTGTGAAAAGCTACCGCTTTTTGTTCCCTTGTTTTTTTGAAAATCTCTTCCCTTTTGAACCGCCTTTAAAAGGATGATTTCCATCGGAAGGTTTCTTAAACTTCCCTTTGGGTTTTGCTCCTGGTTTTTTTCCAAACTTTTTACCTGGTTTCCCGTCTGGTTTGTTCGCTGATTTTGCATCTGGCTTTCTACCGTACTTGTTTCCTGATTTTTTGCCTGGCTTTTTGCCTTGCTTTTTTGGAGATCGATCTGCCGTACCTTGATCGTGAAATGGGTGATCTGACTCAACAGGTATCTTCTGGCTAATCAACCGTTCGATGTCGCGAACATATCCCTTTTCTCCACCTGAGCAAAACGAAATAGCCTCACCAATTTCTTGCGCACGGCCTGTTCGTCCTATGCGGTGTACGTAGGTTTCTGGTACGTTAGGTAGGTCATAATTGACAACCAATGACAACTTACTTACATCAATCCCGCGTGCCGCAATATCCGTAGCAACCAACACAGAAAACTTTCCTTTCTTAAAGCGATCTAAGGTTTTCTGACGAGCATTTTGTGACTTGTTTCCATGAATTGCTTCGGACCTAATATTTGATTTGTGAAGTGACTTCACAATTTTATCGGCACCGTGTTTGGTACGTGAAAAAACCAAAATAGAAGCGTCAGGGTTCTCTTCAGCAACGTGTGAAAGCAAATCATTCTTGTTGGCCTTGCTTACATAATAAATCGACTGTGATACTTTTTCAGCAGTGGTTTGCTCAGGAGCGATTGTAACCCGCTTCGGGTTGTTTAAAATTTGGTCAGAAAGCGCAATAATTGATTCTGGCATCGTGGCAGAGAAAAACAGAGACTGTCTCTTTTCAGGAAGCTTTCCAATGATTTTTTTAATGTCGTGAATAAAGCCCATATCAAGCATCTGATCCGCTTCATCCAATACAAAATATTCGATTTGATTTAGACGAATATAACCCTGCCCAATAAGATCGAGAAGACGACCAGGTGTCGCAACCAAGATGTCTGCTCCATTTCGCAATACGCTTGTTTGTTTGTGCTGACGAACACCCCCAAAGATCACAACGGTTTTAGCGCCGGTAAACTTCGAATAGCTTGCAATGTTATCAGAAATTTGCAACGCAAGTTCTCGTGTGGGCGAAATAATAAGTGCCTTGAGTTGGCGTCTCCCCTTTTTCTTTTGCTTGTGGTTACTTGTAGATATCCTTTGTAAAATTGGAATCGTAAACGCTGCTGTTTTACCAGTTCCCGTTTGAGCACTTCCCAACAAATCATGTCCATCAAGAAGAATAGGGATCGCTTGTTCTTGAATGGGTGTTGGCTCGGAATATCCTAGCTTTTCAATTGCTTTAAGTATCGGAGAGATAATCCCCAGGTCAGAAAATTTCATGGCTGCGAAGGTAGACTTATTGTTTAAATAACTCTCCTTAATCCGTTATTTATTCACTTCAAGGGTTTTAAGCGCTAAATATATGTTCTAAAACCCCGCTTTCTTCTGTTGGATTCCCTTACTTTTGCCGCTTAAATTTTGACAAATTGAAAGCATTTCATTTAAATAATAATAGTAAGGATTGGAGCATCAAAGATGATCTACTTTCAGGAATCACCGTTGCGCTGGCTCTTGTCCCCGAAGCAGTGGCATTTGCCTTTGTCGCCGGAATATCACCAATCGTTGGGCTTTATGGTGCCTTTTTAATGGGGCTTGTAACTTCTATTTTTGGTGGTCGTCCTGGCATGATTTCTGGAGCGACTGGCGCTATGGCCGTAGTGATGGTTCACCTTATTCGTGAGGGAAACACCATTGGCGGCAGTGAGTTTGCTGGTCTTCAATTTTTATTTGTCACACTTATATTCACTGGAATCATTCAAGTGGCTGCAGGTGCATTTCGTCTTGGGAAATTTGTGCGCATGATCCCACACTCCGTGATGATGGGATTTGTCAACGGCTTAGCAATTGTCATTTTTCTTTCTCAACTCGGTATGTTTAAAAGTCAAGGAGAATGGCTTGATGGTGCTCCCTTATTGACAATGCTCGGGTTGGTTGCTATTACAATGGGTATTATGATTGGTGTTCCCTATATAACCAAAAAGGTTCCTGCTGCACTAACCGCTATTGTTGTCGTGTCGTGTGTTGTGATTTTTGGTGGACTCGAAACAGAGACTGTCAAATCATTTATCGTAGCTAACGGTGGCGAGGGAATTCAGGCGGGCTTCCCAACAGCTGCCATTCCTGTCATCGATTTCACCATTGACAATCTACTCTTTATCCTTCCTTACGCCTTTATACTCGCATCCATTGGCTTGATTGAGTCGCTGATGACGCTCAACCTTATCGATGAACTCACAGACTCACACGGAAGTGGAAACCGCGAATGTGCAGCCCAAGGTTTGGGGAACATCGTTAATGGTTTTTTTGGGGGCATGGGTGGTTGCGCCATGATTGGGCAAAGCATCATCAATATCAAATCGGGAGGTCGTGGACGACTTTCGGGGATCACAGCAGCCCTAGCCTTGCTGTTTTTTATCCTTTTTGGAGCAACATACATAGAACAAATCCCCATAGCTGCCCTTGTTGGCGTTATGTTTATGGTGGTCATCGGTACCTTTGCTTGGAGCACCTTTAAGGTGTGGAACAAAGTTCCCCGCGCTGATATTATTGTCATCTTACTGGTCACAGGATTGACAGTTGCTTTTGATCTCGCCATTGCTGTATTTGCAGGGGTTATTGTCTCTTCCTTAGTCTTTGCTTGGGAAAATGCAAAACGTATTAGAGCTCGCAAGCGTGTTGATGAACACGGGGTAAAGCACTATGAGATTTACGGACCACTATTCTTTGGATCTATCGAATTATTCAACAGTAAGTTTGATGTGATCAACGATCCAGACGAGGTGATTATTGATTTTAAAGAGTCGCGGATCACGGATCAGTCTGCCATTGAATGTGTCAATAAGCTCACCGAACGATATTTGAAAAACAATAAGAATGTTCACCTCCGTCATTTGTCGTCCGACTGTGTGAAGCTTATCAAAAAAGCAGAGAAAATTTGTGATGTCAATATTTTAGAGGACCCAGACTATTTTGTCGCCATTGACAATTTTAGAAAAGCAAAAAAGGATATGGCCTAGCAACGATCATACTTTTTTTAGTTGCGCCGATTTATGTATTTTGGAGGCTGATGAAAGAAGCACAAAAGTTAGACAATCCCGTATGGCATTCGCTACGAGAAACGCATAAGGCATTTTCAATCAACATCGATAATGTTTTGTTTTACGACCCCATTTATTGCCCTTTTGGTGGGCGCGAAGAACAAGTTCTGACTGTGGAAGCCATTGACCGTTACGCCCAACAGACAAGCCCTTTATATGTGGTTGGCAAAAAACCTGAATATTCAAATACGATGATTATGGAGGATAATATCCTCTGCAATCAAATGGTCTTAGATCAACCCATAAACATGGCTTGCGCAAGCCAAATTAAAACGCTTATCACACAACAGCACAAAAAAGAACTTCTCGAATTGGTCAATGTGGTTCAGCCTGGCTTTATCAAGAAAAAAACTCCTGATTTAGGTGCCTATTATGGAATCTACAATAATCATCAGCTCGTGGCCTTGGCAGGCGAACGCATGAAAATGAATGGCTATACCGAACTAAGTGCCGTTGTCACCCACCCTGATCATACAGGTAAAGGATTTGCCAGTCAGTTAATTAAACATGCCACGGACAAGATTTTTGATAATAATCAGATCCCCTATCTACACGTCTCCGAACGAAACACTAGGGCAATAAAAGTCTATGAAAAGCTTGGATTTACCACTCGTCGCAAAATTTCTTTTTGGCGATTGGCACGCACTACATAATAATGATTTGTTTTGCTAGAAATTAATTTGTGAAATGCTAAAACTACAACCTAGACTGTGAATGTAAGATGGTACAGCCCATTGCACCGTCCTCTATAATAACCCTCCGTTTCTTAGCCTCTCCAACTGATTATCCTGTTTTCTAAAACCAAAAAAATCCCCAAAAACAAAAAATTATTCTTGAGGATAATTGTACAACCCATTAAGCTATTTTCGAAACAATCGCTTACTTTTTTGAATATGCTCAGCAATTTGTGTTTAACGTTGATTACAATTCCATCAATGCTTCTTTTATGCCAAAATAAGCTGGTTTACTCGTGTAATTTTCATCATGGGGAGTTGCTTGACCACACCCTTCAAAATGCGTATTTATCCAACTATCATTGTCAGAAGACCCCCAAATAAGGACGGTATTACAATTTTCGCGATTAAAAGCAGTTGACACAATCTTTTTGTATGCATTCTTTTGCATTTGTATGTTACCATTATCCCAAGCACATATTCTAATGTCGAGCTCCGTTATATTTACTGTAAATCCTGCAACTCCTAAGTCGTCTATGGTTTGACCCACTTTAGCAACAAATTGTTCCGTTACTTGATCAATTTTAAAATGTCCTTGTAGACCTACTCCATCAATTGGAGCAGCATATGTAGACTTAAGTTCTTTTAGTAAGTTGCGCATAAAATTATTTTTGGAAGTCCCGAAAGGTTCAATATTGTAATCGTTGTAAAATAATTCGGCAGCAGTGTCGGCTTGTCTAGCCCACTTGAATAAATGTGCGAAATAGGACTGAAATCCTACTTCACCATCATCATTTGCTTGACTGCTTACAATATCATACCAAGTCTTTCTACGAAAATCATTATTGGTTATCGCTTCGTTGATTACATCCCACTCATCAATTTTCCCAGCCGAATATGAAGATAATGCAAGAATATAGGACTTAGAAAAATCATAAACTTGCTGAGCAGTCCAATTTGGTGCTTCCGCTTCAAGCCAAGAAGGAATTTGTTTGTACCATATCATAACATGACCTCGTTTACGCATTTGATGCTTATCCGCATACGCGACAAACTTATCTATGTTTCCAGTATTTATATCGTTGATTTTTATGTTAAAAGGATCTTGTGGGCGGTTTCGCAGCAGGTTAGACATCTTCATTTTATTTCCTAAAACAATAGCGTTATACTCTGTTCTCAAGATTTTATCAGTTGAACCTCCATTTACCTGCTCGTTTTCAAACATGCCATCGCGCATCAAGTTCCCAATAAATTTACCTTTTGCAGAAGCATAATCCCTTAATCCTAAGTTTTCTAATGGTGGGCTCTCAACAGCTTCTGGCGGTTCCTTACTACAACCTACTAGAAGTGAAATCATAAAAAAAAGACATACGCTAAATATGGAATTTATATGTCTACTCATGAATCGTTTATTTATAATTTAACAAAAATAGATATTATGTTGGAAAATGATAAGAATAAAAATATCCCCAAAAACAAAAAATTATTCTTGAGGATAATTGTACCTTGGGTGGGAATCGAACCCACACTTCCGAAGAAACTGGATTTTGAATCCAGCGCGTCTACCAGTTCCGCCACCAAGGCATTTTGCGTCGCAAAGGTAAGCAAATATTTCGCCAGAGAAAACAAAAAGTAACAAGGAATTGAGTGAGAAACATCAAAAATCCCTACATTTGCACCCCTTGTGAAACATAGGATTTTAAAATGCCAAAAGTAAAAGTGGAAGCCAAGATTTTCGGATGCACTCAAAGCATGGATCTCGCAAAACAAATTGCCGATCAATATGGTGTCAAACTAGGCAATGTTATTTTTTCTCGCTATAGCGATGGTGAATTCCAACCATCCTTTGAAGAATCTATTCGAGGTTCTCGTATCTTTATTATTGGATCTACACATCCAAATGCCGAAAACTTGATGGAAATGTTACTGATGCTCGACGCTGCCAAGCGGGCTTCGGCACGACACATCACTGCTGTGATGCCATACTTTGGCTGGGCCAGACAAGATCGAAAAGACAAACCTAGGGTACCCATTGGAGCAAAACTTGTCGCAAAGCTTCTTGAATCTGCAGGTGCAACACGTATTATCACCATGGACCTTCACGCTGATCAAATTCAGGGATTTTTTGAAAAACCTGTAGATCATCTCTTTGCATCATCTTTATTTTTACCACACCTAAAAGAACTAAATATTGAAAATCTAACCATTGCTTCTCCTGATATGGGTGGTGCCAAACGTGCCTACGCATATGCCAAGTTTTTGGAAAGCGATGTAGTAATTTGCTACAAGCAGCGCAAAAAAGCAAACATCATCTCTCACATGGAGCTCATTGGAGATGTCACTGGCAAAAACGTGGTCTTGGTCGACGATATGGTTGACACGGCAGGAACGCTAACCAAAGCCGCTGACATGATGATAGAACGTGGCGCCCTGAGTGTCCGTGCGGTGTGTACGCACCCCATTCTTTCTGGCGAAGCCTATGAACGTCTTGAGCAATCGGCCTTGACCGAACTCATTACAACGGATACCATTGCGTTGAAAAAAGAATCTAAAGCCGTAAAAGTCCTCAGCTGTGCGAGGCTATTTGCAGAAGTGATGCACAATGTGCACCACAATAAATCGATTGCGAAGAAATTTATAATGTAATCTATTTTTTAAACACTAATTATGAAGTCAATTACGATCAAAGGATCTAAAAGAGAAAGCGTAGGCAAGGTATCGACCAAAGCACTACGTAATGCTGAGAAGGTTCCTTGCGTGCTCTACGGAGGAGGCAATGCCATACATTTTTCAGCTGATGAATTGTCATTTTCCAAACTCGTGTACACGACCAAAGCACTCTCGGTAGTGATTGAATTGGAAGGCGACGAAAAGTACAATGCTATCCTTCAGGATATCCAGTTTCACCCAGTTTCTGATAAAATTCTACATATCGATTTTTATCAACTCTTCGACGACAAGGAAGTCACGATGGATATCCCTGTGGAGTTTGTCGGACAGGCACCTGGAGTCAAGTTGAGTGGGGGTGTGCTGAGTAAAAACAGACGTAAGCTTCGTGTGCGTGCGCTCCCAGCCAATCTTCCTGACAATATTATCGCTGATATTTCCAATTTGGAAATCGGCACCAAGCTGTATGTCACAGAAGTCGCTGACGAAAAATTTACCTTACTTCACCCTGACAATGCCGTAGTATGCCAAGTGCGTAATTCACGTGTATCGCTTCAAATTGAAGAAGTTGAATCTGAAGGTGCTGAAGGCGTTGAAGGTGCTGAAGGTGCTGAAAGTGAAGCTGATGGCGATGCTGCCGCACCAGCTGAAGGCCAATCATAAACCCCTTTCAACAAACCATTATACAGCATCCCAACACTACGCTTGGGATGCTTTTTTTATTTTTACAAAAAAACCATGCCCTTTTGTTCTTTCAAAAGCAGTCAACAAAAATCTATGGACAAGTTCCTTATTGTCGGTTTAGGTAACATTGGAGCGGCCTATCAAAACACGCGGCACAATATCGGGTTTGAGGTCGTAGACGAATTGGCCAAACAAGCAGAGGTTTCTTTTTCAACACTCCGCTATGGTGCTCTAGCAGAAACCAACTATAAAGGCAAAAAACTAGTGCTCCTCAAACCGACCACTCTGATGAATCTCAGTGGAAAGGCAGTGCGTCATTGGATGAATCATAAAAAAATCTTACAAAAAAATTGCCTCATCATAACAGACGATGTACACCTTGAGTTTGGATACTTGCGCATGCGAAAGCAAGGGTCTGACGGGGGACACAACGGACTCAAAGACATCCAAGAACGGCTAGGCAACAATCAATACGCTCGTTTACGTGTAGGCATAGGCGCAGACTATAACAAAGGGCGTCAAGCCGATTTCGTGTTGTCCTCTTGGAGTACTAACGAAGAAAAATCCCTTCCCATCATTGTTGATCGTGCCGCCACTGCCGTTCGGGATTTTGCCACGCAAGGTCTTGATAAAGCGATGAACCTCCACAACGGAATTGTAAGCTAGCGCAAGATGAAAACGATTCGAGGTGTCGAAAATTTTCCCAAAAACGAAGCGTCGATTGTGACAATAGGCACCTTTGATGGCGTGCATTTAGGGCATCAACAAATCTTGAGACAGCTCATTGCCACAAGCAAAAAGGCGGGATTAAAAAGCGTGTTGCTCACTTTCTTTCCCCATCCACGCATGGTGCTGCAACCCGATATTTCTATGCATTTGATTCAAACCATTGAAGAGCGCGAGCAAGTGCTCGGAAAAACAGGCTTGGATTATTTGGTCATTCACCCCTTTTCATCTGATTTTTCTCGACTGAGTGCCGAGGATTATGTCAAAACAATATTGGTGGATCGGCTCAATACAAAAAAAGTCGTGGTTGGTTATGACCATCGTTTTGGGCGAAACCGCACCGCAAGTCTCGAAGAAATGCATCACTACGGCGCTATCTATGACTTCGAGGTTATTGAAATCGACGCCAAAAAAATAAACGTCACTGCTGTGAGTTCGACCAAAATCCGTAAGGCCATTGATAAGGGTGACATGGCCACAACGAACCAATACCTCGGGCACCCCTTTACACTGAACGGAATGGTAATTCACGGAGATAAAAGAGGGCGAGAATTGTCCTATCCCACAGCAAATATTGATCTCCAAAACAAACACAAAATCACACCCAAACAAGGGGTGTATCTGGTCACAACGGAAATCCAAAACAAGAGAGTATTTGGTATGATGAACATTGGCACCAAACCCACTTTTGGTGTTTCTGGATCGAGCATCGAAGTACATCTTTTTGACTGGAATACCGACCTCTATGGGCAGCATCTCTGTTTGGATATTCTTGAATGGGTTCGTGATGAAAAAAAATTTAGTAATGCTCGCGAACTACAGACTCAAATTCAAGATGACGAGTCACATTGTCGTTTACGTATCTCCACATGGCGTGCGAGGTATTAAACAATGTTTTACTTTTGCATAAAATCATTTTCCAATGCTCGACCTATCGGTAGTCCGAACACAGAAAGAAGAAATCATCGCTGCACTCGACAAGCGCGGCATCGATGCGGCCACGCTCATCGATAATGCACTTGCAGCTGACGAAAAACGAAGAGGGTTACAGGCAGCCCTTGATCAGAAGCTTGCCGCAGCCAACGTACTCGCCAAAGAGATTGGGGAATTGTTTACAAGCGGAAAAGGAAACGAGGCAACCGCCAAAAAGGAGGCTTCATCGGCGCTTAAAAACGAAACCAAAGACCTTCAATCCCAATTGTCCGAGGCGGAAAATGAAGTCAAACAACTCCTCTTTAGCATTCCAAATGTTCCCAACGCTCTAGTGCCAGCTGGCCAAAGCGAGGACGACAACGAAGAAGTGTTGCGTGTAGGCGATATTCCAACACTCTCCAAAAAAGCATTGCCGCACTGGGAACTGGCAACCAAATACAAGCTTATTGACTTTGAATTGGGTAACAAAATCACAGGAGCAGGGTTTCCTGTTTACACAGGCAAAGGAGCTCGATTGCAGCGTGCGCTCATCAGCTTTTTTCTTGATCAAAACACCGCCGCTGGCTATGAAGAAGTACAAGTGCCGCACTTGGTCAATGAAACATCAGGTTTTGGCACTGGCCAACTACCCGATAAAGAAGGGCAAATGTATCATGTTGGTGCAGATGATCTCTACCTAATTCCAACCGCCGAAGTACCCATCACCAATCTATTTCGTGGCGAAATGGTTGCCGAAAATCAGTTGCCCATCACTCGAACAGGCTACACTCCTTGTTTTCGACGTGAGGCTGGTAGTTATGGCGCACACGTACGTGGGCTTAACCGTTTGCACCAGTTTGACAAGGTCGAAATTGTACGTTTGGAACACCCCGACAAGGCATACGACGCATTAGACCAAATGGTTGATCACGTTCAGGAGATTCTCAAAAAACTCGAACTCCCCTACCGTATTCTTCGTTTGTGTGGTGGTGACCTTGGTTTTACTGCTGCTTTGACTTATGACTTCGAAGTCTTTTCCACTGCCCAGGAACGCTGGCTGGAAGTCAGCTCGGTGTCCAATTTTGAAAGCTACCAATCCACACGTCTAAAGTTGCGGTTTAAAGACAAAGAAGGCAACCGACAATGGGTGCACACCCTCAACGGCAGTGCACTTGCTTTGCCTCGAATTATGGCGGGACTTTTAGAAAACAACCAAACCGAAGATGGTATTCGCATCCCTGAAGCGCTTGTGCCATACACCGGATTTGATAAGATCACCTAATCGGCTGCTATGCGAATTTTAAACATCACTTTTAGCATTGACCCCTCTGTAGAAGACGAATTTGTGTTCTATGTGAAAGGCACGCTTTTACCGTTGCTTTCCCAAAAAGGGTCACTCTTGCGGATTCGAAGCGACGCAAACACACATCCCACCTATGGGCTACAAATTGAATGTGAAACCGAAAAAGCATTCCAAGATTTTAAAGACGCACCTTTGGCAAGCATCTACCAAGCAATGCACACCAAATTTCCCAACAAATGGGTGAGCTTTGATACCGAACTCGAAAGGATTGCCCCTTGAGTGTTCGCCCAAAAAAACACCTCGGACAGCACTTTCTGACCGATCAAAACATTGCACGCAACATCGTGGACGCTCTCTCTGGAGAGGGCTATAAGGACGTCTTGGAAATCGGGCCTGGCATGGGTGTGCTCACCCAATACCTCCTCAAAGAAAAGCTTCGTATTTACGCCATTGAAGTCGATTCCGAATCTGTAGAGTATCTCAATCAGTCGTTTCCCTTGCTCGGCGATCGGCTCATTCAAGGCGATTTTTTGAAACTTCGGATTGAGGATCATTTTCAAGATCAACTGGCTATTATTGGAAATTTCCCTTATAACATTTCATCTCAAATTGTGTTTAGAGCATTAGAGAATCGGCGGCGCATTCCAGAATTTGTTGGTATGTTTCAAAAAGAAGTTGCCGAACGCATTTGCGAACCGCCAGGCAGCAAGACCTATGGGATTTTGTCTGTGCTCACACAAGCCTTTTACGAAACCGACTACTTGTTTACCGTGAGCCCTTCGGTGTTTGATCCCCCGCCCAAAGTTTCATCTGCTGTCTTGCGACTGCGTCGTAAAGAAAACAAAAGCTTGGACTGTTACGAAAAACTTTTTTTTCGTGTGGTGAAAACGGCTTTTCAGCAAAGGCGAAAAACACTTCGAAATAGCTTAAAATCATTTCAACTTAGCGAAAATTTAAAAGAAGATACTATCTTTGGACAACGTCCTGAACAACTGGGCGTTTCGGATTTTGTTCGCATAACGAATTTGATTGCTCATGACGCCATTTCAACTTAGCGAAGAACTATTACAACAGGTCAAACGAGACATTGCGGCACAGGACAATGCGGCTTTACAAAATCTTCTTAAAGAATATCACTACGCCGACTTGGCTGAGATTTTTGACAATCTTCTCATCGAAGAAGCGGTTTATCTTTTTAAGCGAATTGATACCGAAAAAACCGCTGACATGCTCACCGAACTCGATGAGGATGTCCGAGAAGATATTTTAGAAGCCCTATCCTCGGTAGAGATCGCTACGGAGATTAACGAGCTCGATACCGATGATGCAGCAGACATTGTTGGCGAACTATCCGAAGAGCTCCAAAAAGAGGTCATTGAGCAAATCTCCGATTCCGAACACGCAGAGGACATTCGAGAACTCCTTACCTATGACGAAAATTCTGCTGGTGGACTCATGGCTAAAGAACTCGTTTCTGTTAATCACAACTGGACAGTGACCCACTGTGTTCGTGAAATGCGTGTGCAGGCACAAGAAGTCACGCGTGTTCATTCTATCTATGTTGTGAACGACAACAACGTGTTACTGGGAAGACTTTCTCTAAAAGACTTGCTCACCACCAACGAAAAAAGCAAAATTAAAAACGTTTTTATTCCCAAAGTGGATTATGTCAAGGTGGATGAAGACGGCGAAGAGGTTGCCAAGATTATGTCAAAATACGACTTGGAAGCTCTGCCTGTGGTCGATGAAAACAAAAAACTTATGGGGCGCATTACGATAGACGATATCGTTGACCTGATCAAAGACGAAGCGGAAAAGGATTATCAACTCGCCGCTGGAATCTCTTCGGTCGTCGAAGCAGATGACTCTATCTTCGAACTCACAAAGGCACGGTTACCTTGGCTCATTCTGGGGTTGATCGGGGGGCTTGGCAGTGTCTTTATCCTCGAAGGGTTTGAAGGCTTTATGAATCATCCGTCTTACAGATCGCTTTTCTTTTTTACGCCGCTCATCGCTGCGATGGCCGGAAATGTAGGGGTCCAATCTTCGGCAATTATCGTACAAGGGCTTGCTAATGATGTTGTCAAAGGAAGCTTGCTTCATCGACTACTCAAAGAAGTGGGGCTTGGACTCATCAATGGCGGTGCGCTCGCGCTACTTGTCATTTTGTTTGGCATGATCACCAACCAACCAACAGAAGTCAGCATGACCATTGCCATTTCCATGCTCTGCGTTATTATTGTCGCTGCGCTTGTCGGGACTTTTGTACCCATCATCCTTAACAAAAACAATATCGACCCGGCCATTGCAACAGGACCTTTTATTACGACGAGCAACGATATCTTTGGTATCTTTCTCTTTTTCTATATCGCCAAATTGTTCTTGGGTTAATCCCTCACCGACATGCATGTTCTCCATCTTGACAGCAACCACGATCTTCTTGCCAAAGGGCTTCAAAGTCTGGGCTGCGTCAATGACTTTGATTTTGAGAGTTCCCAAAAAGCGATCCAAAAAAAACTGAGTGATTACGATGGTATTGTTATTCGTAGTCGCTTTCCCATAGACAGAGAGTTCCTCGATGCGGGCAAGCACCTCCAGTTTATTGCTAGAGTAGGGTCAGGTTTAGAGAATATCGACATCCGATATGCTGAATCGTTGGGAATCAAAATTATATCTTCTCCCGAAGGCAATGCCAATGCAGTCGGAAACCACGCACTAGCGATGCTGTTGGGACTACTAAACAACCTTCCAAAAGGCGCTCAAGATATCGCCAATGGAAATTGGGAACGAGAAGCTAACCGAGGAGAAGAACTCGATGGAAAAACAATTGGACTCATTGGCTATGGTCATACTGGCAGTCATTTTGCCCAAAAACTTCAGGGGTTTGACGTCAAGGTTTTGTGTCATGATATCCTACCCAACAAAGGGAATGAAAAGGCAACTCAAGTTTCCTTAGCGACCTTACAAACTCAAGCTGACATTGTGAGTTTGCATCTTCCTCAGACGCCAGAAACCGAGGCATACGTCAATGTTGATTTTATCAATAGTATGGCTAAACCATTTTGGCTTGTCAACACATCACGAGGAAACCAAGTTGTCATTGACGATTTGTTGGAAGCCATTAAAAACAAAACGATTAAAGGAGCTTGTTTGGATGTGCTTCCCTTTGAAAAACCATCCTTTGAACAACTCGACGATAACGTCCAACTTCAACAACTCATCAAAAATCCCAAAATCATACTCAGCCCTCACGTGGCTGGATGGACACATCAAAGTAAAGAACGACTTGCTCAAGTCATTGTCGATAAGGTCAAAGTAGCTTTTTTTTAGATCTTAAAAGCTGCTTTAAGACGTTCGGGAAGTGGTGACACACACTTCCTATATTCTTATACGATAGACTCCATAAAACAAGACGTATTTATCTCACAAAAAATAAGGGTGTATGAAAATAGATAGGTTAACGAGTATTTTTTATTATTTAAAGAAATGGAACGTTTAACAATTCATTTACATGTAGTCTAAATTTGTCCACTATTTTTGAGGCATGAAAAACATCTTAATCCTTTGTACAGGCAACTCGTGCCGCAGTCAAATTGCACATGGTTATTTTTCCCACTATGGCGGTGACCAATTGGAGGTCTATTCGGCCGGGATCGAGACCCATGGGGTGAATCCGCGTGCGATAGCAACCATGGCCGCAGACGGAATTGATTTGTCGAAGCACACGTCCAATAAGATCGAAGACTATCTGCACATTCCTTTCGATTACATCTTGACGGTATGCGACCACGCACAAGAAAACTGTCCCTATATCCCGAGTAATACCGCTGTGCGCGTGCATCGTGATTTTTCAGATCCTTCCAAGTTGGTTTCTGATCAGGAAAGTGAAATCGAAGCGGCGTTTGTCGCTACCCGCGAAGAAATCAAAACCTTTACCAAAGCATTTCTAGCCGAGCATCTTTCGTAGGAAAGGCACTAGTGCATGACGAGTTGTAGAGTTTGCTGGGTGCGTTGCTCCAGCAAGAGTTCGTGCTTTCGGAATAAAAAATCGGCACTATCGGCTTCAAAATGGCGAATGGTATAAAGCGATACCTTTGGTTTATAATCGACTTGAAACCGCCCACGCAGTTCATGTAAAAATTCGTTCATTTTATTGAACTTGTCATAGACACAAACCGAAAAGCTAATGGCAGAGTTTTGAATCAAATCTACTTTCATTTTGTGTTTATCGAGTAAGGAGAAGATATCACTGATGTTTTTTTCGATAATAAACGAAAAGTCAAGGGAAGATAATCGAATGAGTGCGAGGTCTTTTTTGACAATAAAACAAGGGATTTCTGGGTCAATGGGAACGCCTTTACTGACTTTTGTGCCGGCATCTTTAGGGTTGATAAAAGACTTGACATAAAGGGGGATTTCTTTTCGCTGAAGAGGTTGCAGCGTTTTGGGGTGTATAACGGAAGCTCCATAAAAGGCCAACTCAATGGCTTCTTGGTAGGAAATGTGGTTTAACAATTTGGTGGTCGAAAAATATCTTGGGTCAGCGTTAAGGACACCTGGCACATCTTTCCAAATGGTCACCGAATTTCCGTTGAGGCAATAGGCAAAAATGGCTGCGCTATAATCCGAACCTTCCCGTCCGAGTGTGGTTGTGAAATTATTGTCGTCACTCCCAATAAAACCTTGTGTGATATAGAGTTTGTTGGGGGCAACTTGTTTTTGAATTGCATTTTCGGTGCGCTCCCAGTCCACATTGGCATCACGATAGCTAGCGTCGGTTTGAATGCAGTTTCTTGCGTCGAGCCAGTTGGCCTCAATGCCTTGTGTGTTGAGGTAGTGTGTGATGATGGTGGTGGACACCAGTTCACCAGTGCTCACCACTTGGTCATAGACAAAGGAGTAATGCGGAGATTTGTTGTTTTTCAAAAACATATCAAGTCTGTCAAAGCGAGCTTTGACATCAGCATAAACAGGATGATTTTGATTGTCAAAAATGCCATTCATAATCTGTAAATGCTTGTCAATGATATCATTGAACTGTTCGTCGAGTTGCTCGGGTTGCTCAAAATAGACTTGAATGAGTTTTTCGAGTGCGTTTGTGGTTTTTCCCATAGCAGAAACCACGATAAGGGTATTTTGATGTCCGGTTTGTTGGAGAACTCGGAACATATTTTGAATGCCCTGTGCGTCTTTTACGGAAGCTCCGCCAAATTTAAATATTCGCATCTGGATGGTTATTGATGAATTGAGATATCGCTTTTTCGTCCATTTGAGCGGTTCGCCAGTCGGACAGGACGTTGGCGCCGGTTTGCTCATAAAAATCAATTGCGGGCTGATTCCAGTCAAGCACAGCCCACTCAATACGTCGCACTTTCATGGCGGCTGCATGATGGATAAATTTTTTGTAGAGCGCAAAACCAATCCCTTTTCCACGTTGTTTTTCTTGTACAATAAGGTCTTCAAGGTGCATGGTTTTTCCTTTCCAAGTGGAGTATCGAGGGTAGCCAAAGGCCATGCCAACTACATCGTTATTGTGTGTTGCGACAAAACAAACGAAGGCGGGTTGGTCTCCAAATCCGTCTCGGATCAAATCGGCAGTGGTAACAACCACAGCATGTGGTTCACGCTCAAAAGCAGCGAGCTCCTTAATGAGTTGCAGAATGTTTGCCGCATCACTAGAAGTAGCTCTGCGTATAAGCACCTTGTTTGTCATCAGAACAAAGGTAACAATAAGATGAAAAGGGACATCAATGACAGGGGTAAACTTTTTGGGATTTGTGCTAAAAGCGAAAAGAGAGTTTGTATTTTTGAAAAAAAAACTGGATTGAATCCATTTGGTTCGGGGAGTGCGCTAGGCAGTGCACAAGCCCAACAGCTTTTCCATCACCTTCAAGCGGACGAAAATGTAAGTGTTTCGGGTCTCGCGGGGTCTTCTTATGCCTTCTTGGTTGCGTCGCTTTTCGAAAGCAGCACCCAAAATATGTTTTGGATTTTGGAAGACAAAGAAGAAGCGGCCTATATGCACAACGACTTAGAGCGTTTATTGCCCAAACACCATGTGTTATTCTACCCTGCCAGCTACCGTCGTCCGTATGAGATTTCGCGCGTCGATAATGCCAATGTGATGATGCGCGCCGAGGCACTCAAAAAAATCAGCACCTCACAAAAACCAGTGCTACTAGTGAGCTATCCCGATGCGCTGTTTGAAAAAGTTGTCACCCGCAAAGAACTCAAAAAGAAAACCTTGTCGATGAAGGTTGGGGAAAGCATCGCACTTGATTTTGTCAACGAAGTCTTGTTTGATTACGATTTTCAACGTGTCGATTTTGTGTCTCAACCGGGCGAGTTTTCAGTGCGTGGCGGCATCGTCGATGTCTTTTCTTTTGACAAAGAAGAGCCCTATCGCATTGAGTTTTTTGGTGATGATATTGATCGAATTACTAGCTTTGATATCGAAACCCAACTTTCGATAAACGCACTTCGAAAGGTAGAGGTCGTTGCGCATCTCGAAAACAAACTGCAAAGTGAGGATCGTCAAGCGTTATGGGATTTTTTACCGCAAAAGACCTGCTATATCTATCCGCGTGTGGCAGAAATTGGAACTGCTCTCGACCAGCTATTTGTCAAAGCTAAAGAAGTTCATGCCGCGCTAGAAAGTCCGTTGGCACACGGCACGCCAAGCGAGTTGTTTGTCCACGGTCAAGAACTGATTGTCGCCCTCGACGAACGATTGCATTTGTGTTTTTCTGGCGAAAAGGAAGCGCATCACCTCACGTTTGATTGCCAACCCCAACCCAGTTTTCATCGCAACTTTGACCACATCATCGATCATCTGATCGACAACAAAGCCCAGGGGATATCGAATCATATTTTTTGTAGCTCTCCAACCCAAGTAGATCGTTTTCGTCGTATCGCAAACGAACTCGCTAGCGAAGACTTGTTTGATATTCATGTGATGCCACTCTACCGTGGTTTTATTGACAAGCAACACCAAGTGGCCTGCTATACCGATCATCAGTTTTTTGAACGACATCATAAATTCCGTCTCAAAAATGGATATGCCAAAAAACAAGCGATTAGTTTAAAGGAATTCAACCAACTCAGTGTTGGAGATTACGTCACTCACATAGACCACGGGATTGGGAAATTTGGCGGACTGCAACGAATCAAGGTGGAAGACAAAATGCAAGAGGCCATCAAGCTCATCTATGGCGAGCGAGACACTCTTTATGTCAGCATCCACGCTCTGCACAAAATTGCCAAATACTCGGGCAAGGACGGAGCGGTACCCAAAATCTATAAACTGGGCTCTGTCGCTTGGAAAAAACTCAAACAAAAAACAAAGACAAGAGTTAAACAAATTGCCTTTGACCTTATTCAAGTCTATGCCAAGCGCAAGCTTAAAAAGGGTTTTCAATATGCTTCAGACAGTTATTTACAACATGAACTCGAGGCGTCGTTTGTTTATGAAGACACCCCAGATCAGCGGAGCGCAACCGAAGCGGTAAAGCAAGATATGGAAAGTGAACAGCCGATGGATCGGCTCGTTTGTGGTGATGTCGGTTTTGGAAAAACAGAAGTGGCTATACGTGCAGCGTTTAAAGCCGTTGACAATGGTAAGCAAGTAGCTGTGTTGGTTCCTACCACGATTCTAGCGTTCCAACACCATAGCACCTTTTCCAAGCGACTGAAAGACTTTCCAGTTCGTGTAGAATACACCAATCGTTTTCGGTCTGCCAAAGACAAACGAGAGATTCTTGCAGAACTGGAAAAAGGAAAAATTGATATTATCATTGGTACGCACCAACTGGTCAACAAAAGTACGGTGTTTAAAAATCTTGGTTTGCTAGTGGTGGACGAGGAACAAAAATTTGGAGTAGGCGTGAAGGAAAAACTACGGGCGCTCAAAGACAATGTGGATGTGCTAACGCTTACCGCAACACCCATTCCACGTACGTTACAATTTAGCTTAATGGCAGCTCGAGATCTTTCCATCATCAACACCCCGCCACCAAACCGCCATCCAATAGACAGTCAGGTTATCGGCTTTAGCGAAGAAGTGATTCGAGATGCGATTATTTATGAATTACAACGTGGTGGCCAAGTGTTTTTTGTACACAATCGTGTGGAGAATCTGCTCGAGTTTAGCGGTATGTTGCAACGACTTGTTCCCGATGCCAAAATCACAAGTATTCACGGACAAATGGACGGGGGCTCGATCGAAAAACGCATGCGGAATTTTATCGATGGGCAAGTCGATATTTTGGTCGCAACGACCATTATCGAAAATGGTCTTGACGTGCCCAATGCGAATACCATTTTTATTAACAACGCCCATCATTTTGGGCTGAGTGACCTCCACCAAATGCGAGGTCGTGTGGGTCGAAGCAACAAAAAGGCATTTTGTTATTTTCTATCGGCACCTCTTTCTACCCTCACTGACGAAGCACGAAAACGGATGCGAGCGCTCTCCGAACACACCGCGTTGGGTTCTGGCTTTCAAATTGCCATGCGTGATTTGGAAATTCGCGGAGCAGGCGATTTGCTTGGCGGTGAACAAAGTGGGTTTATCAATGAAATTGGGTTTGATACCTATCAAAAAATTCTGAAAGAAGCCATCGAGGAACTTAAAGAAGAACACTTTCAAGAACTTTATCCCGAAAACATTGGCACCTCCAAAGAGGTGCAAATCGATACCGATTTGGAAATCCTTTTTCCTGACAACTACATCAACAATGTACAGCAAAGGCTGAGTTGTTACCAATCACTTCATGAGGTAAAAGATCAAGCACAACTGGAGCAGTTTGCTTTGGAACTGGAAGATCGATTTGGGCCGTTGCCTATGCCGTCGAAAGCACTACTACAAAGTGTCCAACTCAAATGGGTTGCCGCTGCGCTTCATTTTGAAAAATTGGTGCTGAAAAAAGGCAAGTTGATTGGGTACTTTAATACGTCCGCTAAGGATGACTTTTTTGCAAGTGATGGATTTAGCAACTTGTTGAGCAGGCTACAAGGTCATTCCAAAAAAGGATTCATTAAAGAGCGAAAACAAGGGGAAAGCACTCGTTTGTTGCTCACCTTTGAATCCATGGAGAGCGTGGAAAGTGCGTTTATATGTTTGCGAGAGCTAAGCCCTTAAAGCTGTTTGAAGTCTTTAATAATACGGAAGGCCTTATCCACTTGTTGCTCGTTGACCAAAATGGTGAACTCATTGGAAGTTGAAATCACTTCATAGATGTTAATCCCTTCCCACGATAGGCGTTGAAAAACAAAATAATAGATGCCTGGAACGGAGACATTTTCGATAGGTAACTTAACCGAAATCGATGACAACTCTGTTTCTTTGTGAATACATTCTTCGGCCTTAAAATGCTTTTCAACCTGCTCGGCAAGGTTGCTGCTCACAACGACATTGCACTCATTAACGCCCCGCGAAGAGGTGTAGAAATTTCCTTTATCATCAGAAATTTGAGAAAGTAAATTGGCTTGAGAAGCGAATAAAGTGGACGATACCTTGTAGTTATAATCGATAAGAGATGAGCGCACCGTGATATCCCCAACATTGCGAAGTGTTCGTATAATTTTTTGCGAGGATCTAAACTCAAAATCAGAAGATAGGCGCTTAAGAGCCATGACAATGGCGCCGTTGCGCACCTCTTTATCCATCACTTTGGTGATGTCTGGGTTCATGATTCTTGAAAGTGACGTTAGATTAATAATTCCTTGCGTAAGGGCACTGACTAAAAAAGGTTTACTCTTTATGTAATCTTCAACAGCTGATGATATCGTTTTCATTTGACGTTTTAAATCCATAGTAAAAATAGTAAAAAATTAAACAAATTGTTATAAAAATAACGCGCATCTAAAAACAAAAAAAAGCGTTTTCGATAATTTCGATTGTACAATTTGTTTTTTTTCCAAAATGGTCACAACGTCAAAGCGAACATTGATATCCAAATCATTGGATCGCACATAGTGATCGGCCGCAGCTATGAGTCGTTTTTGTTGTTGTTTGGAAACAAAATTTTGCGGATCGCCAAAGAGATTATTGCTTCGCCATTTAACTTCTACAAAAGCAAGAACACTGTCCTTTTGGGCAATAATATCCACCTCGGCTTTACCAAAACGATAATTGCGAATCAAGATGCGGTAGCCAAGTTTCCGTAGTGCCTCAACAGCGATATCCTCACCCAGACGGCCTCGTGTCGAATTGTTCATTTGGGGTGTATCAATTTTGAATATAGAAAAAAATAATCAGAGGGTCATAATTGCTTATTTTTGCGATGAAGATACACCGTATGACAAAGAAGAGATATACTATTACCGCAGCATTGCCCTACACAAATGGCCCCATTCACATTGGTCACTTGGCAGGGGTCTATGTTCCCGCCGATATTTATGCGCGCTTTAAACGCATGAAAGGTCAAGATGTCTTTTTTGTATGTGGTAGTGATGAGCACGGGGTTGCCATTTCTATTCGTGCCAAACGAGAAGGCAAAACACCAAAAGAAATTATCGATCATTATCACACGATGATCAAATCGTCTTTTGATGACTTTGGAATTTCTTTTGACCACTACGGGCGTACCTCCGATACGATTCACCATGAAACGGCAAGTGATTTTTTTAAAACATTATACGATCAAGGTGACTTTATTGAAGAGACGACCGAGCAGTTGTTTGATGAAAAAGCGCAACAGTTTTTAGCCGATCGCTTTGTGGTAGGTACTTGCCCGCACTGTGATCACACCGAGGCCTATGGCGATCAGTGTGAGTCTTGTGGTCGTTCGCTCAATGCAAACGATTTGATCAATCCCGTTTCTACCCTTTCGGGTGAAAAGCCAATCACCAAGGCAACGAAGCATTGGTTTTTACCACTCGATCGTTATCAAGACTTTTTGGAAGATTGGATTCTTAAAGGACATGCCGATGACTGGAAACCCAATGTCTATGGGCAAGTAAAATCGTGGCTAGACGATGGGCTGAAGCCAAGAGCAGTTACCCGTGACTTGGATTGGGGAATTCCAGTACCAGTGCCCGGAGGGGAAAATAAAGTGTTGTACGTGTGGTTTGATGCTCCGATTGGCTACATATCGGCAACCAAAGAATGGGCGCAGAAAAACAACACCGATTGGGAACTCTACTGGAAAGATAAAAACACCGAGCTTATACATTTCATTGGAAAAGATAATATTGTATTTCATTGTATCATTTTCCCATCCATGTTACATGCCGAGGGTTCGTATGTGCTCCCAACCAATGTGCCCGCCAATGAGTTTTTGAACCTTGAGGGGCAAAAGCTATCGACTTCTAAAAACTGGGCGGTTTGGCTGCACGAATACATAGAGGATTTCCCGGGCAAACAAGATGTTTTGCGCTATGTGCTGACCGCCAATGCTCCAGAAAACAAAGACAACGACTTCACTTGGAAAGACTTCCAAGCACGCAATGACAATGAGCTTGTGGCGATCTATGGGAACTTTATTAACCGTATCTTGGTACTCACCCATAAGTATTATGATGGCGTTGTGCCAACGCCAAATGCTACGGAAACTGTAGATGAAGAAACTCTTTCCGAACTCAGCACTTTGCCCGTGCAAATCGCCGAGTCGATCGAAAAATATCGTTTTCGTGAAGCGAGTCAACTTCTGCTTAAAATTGCACGTTTGGGGAACAAATATCTCGCCGATGAAGAACCTTGGAAAAAACAAAAAATAGACCCCGAACGAGTCAAAACAATAATGTATGTAGGGCTACAAATTGCCGCTGTATTGGCCATTGCCAGTACGCCATTTCTACCCAAAACGGCTGTTAAACTCAAACGTATGTTGGGGCTTGCTGAAGATTCCAAATGGAGTGATCTGGATTTTGCCATTCACCTTCCTGCAGGTCATGAGATTCAACCCCCCGAATTGTTGTTCGAAAAAATTGAGGATAGCATCATCGAAGAACAACTCAACAAACTAAACCCTAGTACTGAATAAGGGGCATGCTATACATCGCATATGACAATTGTTACGCCCACCCATTGCCCGAAGGGCATCGGTTTCCGATGATCAAATATGAACTGTTGCCCAAGCAGCTCTTACATGAAGGAACTTGTACGCCCGATCAGTTTTTTAATCCCAGTCCCGTTGACAAAGAGATCGTTTTGCGAGTGCACTCGGCTGACTATTATCACGCACTCTGTGGTTTGACACTTTCAAAATCAGAAGTCCGAGGGTTAGGTTTTCCGCTCTCCACAGAACTTGTCCATCGTGAGCATGTGATCGCACAAGGCACCATAGAGGGGACCATGCATGCCCTAGCTCATGGGGTTGCGATGAATATTGCTGGAGGGACGCATCACGCCTACGCCAACCGCGCCGAGGCCTTTTGTATGCTCAACGACCAAGCGATTGCTGCGCAATGGCTTCTAGATCAAGGGAAAGCCAAGAAAGTATTGATTCTCGATCTGGATGTACATCAAGGCAACGGAACTGCAGCCATCTTCTCAGCACATGACAATGTCTTTACTTTTTCGATGCATGGAGAAAAAAACTATCCGTTTCGCAAAGAAAAAAGCGATTGGGATATCGCTTTGGCTGACAATACAGGTGATGCATTCTATTTGGATGCGTTAAAAAATGCACTAGAAACATTAAAAGAAAAAGTACAACCAGACTTTGTTTTTTATTTGTGTGGAGTCGATGTTATCGCCGATGACAAACTCGGAAGATTAGGTTTGTCTGTGGATGGTTGCAAGCAGCGCGATAATATTGTTTTGCGTTGGTGTAAGAAAAACGAATTTCCCGTTCAGTGTAGTATGGGCGGAGGGTATGTGCCCGACATTCACACGTTGGTAGAAGCCCACGCCAACACATTTCGGTTGGCGCAGAATATCTACTTTTAAAATTATAGCATCAACAGTTCATCACCAGTGATATCTGTAACATATCGCTTTTCGCCATCTTTGGCTTCATAGCTACGGTGTATCAACTTGCCTTCTACAGCCACTTTTTTACCTTTTTCAAGGTGTTCTTCAGCAATTTCGGCAAGCTTGCCCCATAGCACAATGCTATGCCATTGGGTTTCTTCCACACGTTCGCCTTTAGCATTTTTATAGTATCCGTTGGTCGCGATTCTGAAGTTTGCGACTTTACGTCCGCTATCTAGCGTCTTGATTTCAGGATCTGACCCGAGGTGTCCGATGAGTTTTACGTGATTTTGAATTTTATTCATAACATTTGATTTAAGTGAAACAATGGCGCAAAGTTGAATAGGTCGTATATAACAAGTCGGTTAATAAACGTTTTGTTTCGAAACTAATCGTTTTTAAACGTTTAGATATGGATGTTGCTTTCATTATTCGGTAAAATTTATTTTCTTATTGCAATTAAAGTATAGCTCCAAACAAAAAAGAAGTGGAAAACAGAACTTGTGAAGAATGCAATGAAAAACTCGTTGGGCGTATAGACAAACGTTTTTGTAGTGATTATTGTCGTAATGTCTCCAACAATAGAAAAAAGAGATTGACCTCAAAAACAGTTCGAAAAATCAATCGTTACCTACAAAACAATTACAGAATTCTAGAAAAATTAAACCCTCACGGAAAACAAAAAATTTCAAAAAAAAGGCTGCAAGATGAGGGATTTACGTTTTCCTATATTACAAGTATTTACACAACCAAAAAAGGTTCACATTACCATTTTGTGTTTGACCAAGGGTATTTGCAATTAGAGAATGACTGGTATATGTTGGTGAAGCGAGAAGATTAACGCCAACGCTGACTACGCAATTGCAAGGCTGCAGTTACAACGTCACGACGGCTAATTTGTCCAACCAAGCGACCATTGTTCAACACAGGCAAACGTCGACGGCTATTGGTATGAAAATACAAGGCTGCATCAAAAATCGTACGGTCATGTTCAATCGTATCAACAGTTGACGACATGAAATTTGATACACTCTTTTCCAAAATTGGCATATTAAAGTAACGGCTTTCCGAGATTTGTTTCATGAAATCTGCCTCAGAAACAATCCCCACTAAAGAACCATTTTTATCAACTACAGGGCCACCCGAAATACGTTTACGAATAAACAGTTCCATAACCTCTAAAATGGACTGTGTTGGTGAAAAAGTAATTAAATCACTTGTCATGTAATCTGAAACCAGCAGCTGTTGCTTAGGTACTGGCTTTTTTTTCGCTCGAACGCCTTGAAAACTTTTTACTGCCATAACACTAGAATTTAATCAATCAATTTACATATTTTTATTTAAATGGACTGAAACCTCACAATAAAAGAGCTTATTTTTGTGATTATGAGTGGTTCTATTGCTGTGTTGGGTTGTGGTTGGTTGGGTCTAGATCTCGCACGATCATTCGTTGCCGATGGGCATATTGTTCACGGTAGTTGTCAGTCACAAGCTAGCGTACAGAAACTGTCGTCATTTGGTGTCAAAGGTCACAATATACAGCTGAAAGAGAAATCCATTTCGGGCAATATATCTTCTTTTCTTCAAGGGAGTTCACGGCTTTTTCTTACCCTACCACCAGGACTGAGGAGCGACCCAAAAAGAAACTTTGTTGCCGTCATCAAACAACTCCTACCGTATATTCAAAACAGTTCGGTGCAAGAAGTTGTATTTACAAGTAGTACCGGAGTATTTGGACCCCAACAAGGCGTCGTAACTGCCGATACTTTTGCGATACCCCAAACCGAAAGCGGTCGTCAATTGCTTGAAGTGGAAGGCTTACTGTTAACCCAATCCTCTTTTACATCCAAAATTATTCGTTTGGGTGGACTCTTGGGTGATGATCGACATCCCGTGAGTCATTTGATCAAAAAGCGAATGGTGGCAGAACCCCAAGCTCCTGTCAATCTCATCCACAAACAAGATGCTATTGGCTTAGTTCGATTTTTGTCAGAACATGGTCGTTGGCAATCAATCTATCATGCCGTTTGCCCTTGGCATCCAACCAAAAAGGATTTCTATGAAAAAGCTGCTCAAGAATTAAATCTTCCACAACCAATATTTGACCAAAAAAAAGGAACTACAACTAAAAAAGTGATGAGTCCGCAAGTCGCTGCCATGGGCTATGTGTTTAAACAACCTAGACTGGGACTTACTTTAACTCCGTAGCCAATCGGTTATAATGTTCCGCAAAGATATTCCACGAAACAATCACATCGTCCATTGCATTTACAAAAGAAGAATCGGTGTGCTTTTCGACTTCGGCATAACGAACAATCCCAAGTCTAGTGCGAAAAACCTTATACCTACTAATCAGCTGTGGGATTTGAAGTTTTTTTATAAAATCTCTCCCTTTAATATTGTCTGCCTCCTGGCCAATTGTTTTCAGTTGAGATTGTAGGGTGTTGTATTCCACTATCGGTAATTCTTCAAGGTATGCAAACAAGGTTCCAAAAGTTTGGTTTTCATCAACCACGATCTTAGCAAGTACAGGTGGTGTTTCAAAAAAAGGTTTGTTTAGTGTCGTTGTGCTTTTTGGCTGAGATGAGGTCGTTGACTTCTGCATGCAAGATGAGAAAAGAAATATAAAAAGGAAAAGAAGCAACTGTTTCATAATACAAATATATAGCAAGACCTGTCGATGTTGCCAGTCAGCCTATTTACGGAGGAAAATGATGATTATCGTTTGTATCCTGGCGAATCGGCTAATGCCATCTTTGGGTTTCGGTCTTCATAATAAAGTCCCCAATGCTTTTCTGGTTCGCAAGGATCTTGCGACCCTTTCCACGGCTCATCAAAAGCTTCAAAAACAAAAGTAAGGATAGTGTTTTCTGTCGTCCATTGACAAAGCGCATCATAGTACATTTTTTGAAAAACAACATTGGCATGTGATTTCGGAAAACCACGTCCATTGGCGTCTGTAGCCCAACCCGCTTCAGTAATGACAACCACTTTGTCTGGGTACTTTTCGCTCACCTGTCGGTAGTTTTCTTGCGTATGCGCCAACGAGGCCTCAATCGTTTTATTTTCCCATAGCGGATAAGTGTGGATTGAAATAAAATCGAGTTCCTCAACTAAAGGAGCCAATTTGGTGAGCCAAGGCACATAATTTTCACAAAAAGTAATCGGCTGTTCTGTTTCTGCTTTGGCTTTTCGCACATGAGCAATCATATTCTCCACTGGCACCATATTGCCTGACCAATCGACACAAGATTCGTTTCCAACAGCAAGAGCGATGACAATGTCTTTGTATTGGTTTGCCCAAAGAATAAGGGTTTCTACTTCTTCACTGTTTTTCTTTTTGTTTATTGAGATTTGCTCATCCGAAAAATCCCCACCCCATGGACAGTTGGGATTTGAAGCCTCACCGTCAAGGTACGCCCCCAACATCACCCCTAGGGGTAATTGTTCGTTGCGAATGACTTCAAGAACGGTACGAGCGTGCTGATCACAGCTGTACAGTCGAATGTAATTCCAGTGGTTTTTGATAATTTCCAAGTCTTCTTTGACCTGTTCGTAGCTTGGATATACATCTCCTGGACGCTGTCCATCTCGAAATCCTGAATAACAAACTGCCAATCCTTGGGGTATCGAAAGAGAAGTGGTATAATCCATATATGTTAACGTAATTATTGTGGTTTAAATTTAAGTTTTTCATCTTTATCCCACAAGCCCCAATATGCACCTACATCTCCTTCAGCACCGACTTTCCAGGGTTCGTCAAAGGCAGAGAAATAAAACATTTCTATATCGTCTTCTTTTGCCCAGAGCTGCGCATTGATGTAGTATTGAAGTGCGTTTTCATAGGATGGATGAGCAGCGCCTAAACTAGACCCTTGACTTGGCCAACCTGTCTCAGTAATAATGACTTTTTTTCCTTGACCAACATCTTTAGCATGATGGTACATTTGCTTCATGTATATTAGTGAGTAATCGATATGACAGCCCTCCCAATACGGATAACAATTGGCAAGAATCACATCACAAGCGTCTGTGATTTTTGGGCGACTTGAAAACTCATAATATGCGTCCACATACCCTGTTGGTATATCAGGGACAGCTTCTTTAAATCGTTTGATATAAGCAATCAGTTGCTCTTCCGTAAGCTCTTTGCGATACATCACTTCATTGCCTACAGCAGCAATATCAACTGCGCCTGCTTTACACAGGGCAATAAGTCCTTGTATTTCCTTTTCGTTTTGCTCAAGATCATCGCTTAGCCATGCGCCAACTAATGTTTTCATCCCATAAGACTTGGCCAGAACAGGTATTTTTTCATTTCCTTCCGTGGTTGAAAATGTACGAATGGACGTTGTGTATGGCGCAATGCATTCCAACTTTCGACGTATTTGATTTTCACTGAGTTCATCACCAGGGTTTTGACCTTGGTCATACGGACTAAAACAAAGTCCATGCATTTTGGACTTCAGTACGTTTGTGGCAACATCTTGAAGGCTTTCACTACTATGGTTTGACAGAGTAAAACCCGAAAGAGAAAGATGTTTTTCTTTTCTGTAAGACATAACTTTATTATTTGGCGTTTCGCTTGTTTAGTGTTTCGCTGATTTCTTTGGCACGAGCTTCGTTGATATCATAATTTTTCATGACATAGATCGCAATGGCTGTTCCTATTACTGGAAGGACACTATAAAAAATACGTAAGCCTGTCATAGCACCATCTGGCTGTGCAGAAAGGTTGGCATCAAAACCGACATAACTCATGATAATTCCGCTGAACAGACCTGCAAGTGCTGTTCCAAATTTAACCATCCACCAATAAATCGCCCCAAAAGTAGCTTCCTTGCGAGGCAGACCATTATTTAGTTCATCCAGATCACAGGTGTCTGCTGTCATACTCATCATCAAAGTAAATAGTCCCCCGATGCCGAAAGAAAATAGTGGTAAAGCAAAAAGAAACATATAGGGTTTTCCAGGGATAAATAGAAACCAAAACAGAATGTACCCTAGAATCGAGATCGCTTGAGAAATCATAAATGTTTTTTTCTTGCCCCATTTTTCGGACATTTTGGTCACAATTGGAATCACAAGAAAGGTGGTCAACAGCGCCCCTACTGAACCGTGAAGCGTTGGCCAAATTCCTGCAGCTCCCGCATCCCCTTGAAATAAATAGTAAACAATAATGAAAAAGGAAAAGGCCGCAATTGTTTGGAATGAATTAAAGATAAAGAAAGTCGCTACACACAAACGCATAAAAGGCGTGTTGTTGGCAGCATCTTTAAATCCTTTGACCAAAGTCGATATACTCGAACGAATATTTCCCAATGTTATGGGGGATAGATTTTTATCATTTAAAGAAGACTCCCCTTTAATAAATAAAGCAGGGACCAAAGCCAATGCAGTACAAAAGATACTCACATATATAGCGAGAGTTCTTGTTCCAGCCTCAGGGGAACTAAACCATGTGTCATCGTAAATAATGACCCAGAACCAAGGTACAATGACCCAAGCCCATTGACCAATCCACTGAGATACTGCCATAATCCGTGTTCGTTCATGGAAATCAGTACTCATTTCATAGCCAAGTGCTACATAGGGAACGCTGAAAATGGTAAGTCCTAAATAAAATACCACGGATAAAATGAGAAAATACCAAAAGTTATAATTCAGGCCATTTTCAGGGTAAAGTTGCCACATTGCAATAAAGGTAATTCCCATAAGAATTGCCCCAACAAAAATGTATTGTCTACGACGTCCCCATCGAGACTTGGTGTTATCAGAAACAAAGCCCATGACAGGGTCCGTAATTGCATCGACCACTCTAGGTAAAAAGAAAATCAAACCCCACATCAAGGGGTCGAACCCAAAATCTTGTACCAATACAACCATAAAAACACCAAGGGCAGCAGGAAACATTTGCATAGCAAGCATTCCTAGTCCAAAGAAAATCTTTTTGCTTGTCGGTATTTGTGTTGTTGGCGTTTTCAAAATCGTTTTGTTTATGTTAATTCTTGTATTCAATATTCATTTCCATAGGATTATCAGGGTCAATTCCCGCAAACAGAGTAAAAGCACCGGGTTCCACCACCCATTCGTTTTTAGCATTTACAAATTTGAGATCCTCTGTATTCAGCGTGAAGCTGATTGTCTTTTCTTCGTTTGGTGATAATTCTATTTTTTGAAAACGGATAAGCTTTTTAACATCTGGTGCAACAGACGCAATAAGATCCCTAATAAAGAGCTCAACGGTGGCTTTACCCTTTCGTTTTCCCGTATTTTTCACATTGATTTTAAGCTCTATACTACCGTCCCCCATAATAGTGTCTGCGTCTGCTACAAAATTGCTCAAAGCAAAAGTGGTGTAAGACAAACCATGTCCAAATGGGTATTGTGGATAGAATCCATTATAATCCCAATAGATCGAACGAATATCAGTTTTCTTGTGATAATACGGGAGCATATTCCCTGTAAACTTGGGATAGGTATATGGAAGTTTTCCGCTAGGGTTCACTTTTCCAAAAATGACATCGGCAATAGCTCTACCACCCTCTTGACCAGGAAGGTAAGCCATTAAAATAGCATTAGACAACGGCTCGACATCACGGATAATGCGAGGGCGTCCTTGTACCATCACCATAATAATCGGTTTTCCAAGCTTGCTCAGTTTCTTAATCAGGTCTTGCTGCGCTGATGGAAGATCGAGTTCGTTGATGTCTGACGGCTTTTCTGTAGCTGGCAGTTCCCCAACACAAACCACAATATAATCTGCTTGTTTTGCCTTTCTGACCACTGCTGCTGTGTTCACGTCTGTGAGATAATCTGTTCCTTGTTCAAACAAAGTGTTTCCTACTCCTTTATTGGTCGCTTTAATCGCCTCGAAAATTGTTTGTTTGCTAGAATCATTAAAGTCTTGTAGCTGCCCCAAAAACGTGCGTGACCATGCGCCATTGAGAACGTTTAGGGAGTTCGATGCATATCCCGTGACTAGGATTTTTTTGCCAACAGGCAGTGGTAGTATTCCATCATTTTTAAGAAGCGTCAAAGACTCTGTCGCTGCTTTATAATTGGTTTCGATATGTTCCGCGCTACCGATCTTTGGAAAGTCATTTGGATCGCTGTAGGGCTTGTCAAATAAATTAAGTCTGAATTTTAATCGCAATATTCTACGCACCGCATCATCAATGCGTTCTTGCGAAACAGCACCAGATGTTACACCTTCAACAATAAAATCAACAATGTCTGCATCGTAGGGATTCATGATCATGTCAAGACCGGCATTGATTGTCATCCAGGTTGCCTCTTTTTTGTTGTCGACCACCTCATGGGCCTCCACTAAAAATTCAACATCACTAAAGTCTGAAAGCACAACACCTTCAAATCCCATCTCGCCTTTTAAAATGTCATTGATATAGTAACTATTGGCATGGCATGGAATCCCATTGACCGAGTTTGAACTCACCATAACACTCATTGCGCCACTTGCAATCGCTTTTGCAAAAGGTGGAATAAACAATTGTCGTAACATGCCTTCTGGAATAACCGCATTTGCCCTGTCTTTTCCGTTGGCCCCTGCCCCATAACCTAAATAATGCTTCACACAAACAGCTGTGCTCGTTTCATCGGCCAAACTCTCACCTTGTGAACCATCGATATAGGATTCGGTCATTTGAGAGACAACATAGGGATCCTCCCCAAAACTTTCCGCAATTCTCCCCCATAGCGGACTAAAAGATATATCCGCATTGGGATTGTATGTCCATGGCAATGAAGCTGCACGTGACTCGTAAGAAGTGATTTTGGCTGTTTCAGCGACTAGCTCAGTATTTCGTGTTGCTGCCAAACCAATCTGGTGCGGAAACATCACGGAATTCTTTACATAGTTTGCGCCATGGATATTGTCAATTCCATAAATCACAGGAATTCCCATGCGCGTATTGTTCAACGAAGCATCTTGGATTGTCTTCAAAATACCATGCCACTCTTCTTTATCAGATAAATAATGTGGGTGCACAGTGTTATGAATCGAGCCTACGTTGAGCTTTTCGATGTATTCTGTGAAGCGTACCGAATCATATTCTATAGATGTTCTTAAATCCCAATATTCTCCTGTCAGCACACTCGGCAATCCCAAATTGAGCATTTGAGCTGCTTTTTCTTCCAAGGTCATTTCGGCTATGATTGCATTGATTTTGTCTTCCTCAACAGAAACAGGTGTACAAGAAAACAAAAGCATACTCACGATACTGATATTAAATAATTTAACTTTCATTAATTTAAAATTGATCGATTTGAAAATAATTTTTCATCAAAAATAAATATTCATTTGACTGATTTCACCGCTTCGGCTAAACACTTTTTCCGATTCTTCTCGATCAAGTATGTGGCTTTCAACAACTTTCGTTTGGCCATTGCTCAATACGAGTTCAATGCCTGTTGATTTGCCAGATTTTGTATGATATACAATTGGGATTTGACAGTAGGTATAACACAAAGCGTTTGCTGGCACATCAATGGATTGCTTTTGATTTGCCGTATTATAATATATAAATTTATCCTCCTTGTTTAAGAATTCGTCGACACGAACAATCGTAGGATCAAAATGCAAGCACCCTTTCTCAGCGTAAACGCCAAACTCACCCCATCGACATAAAATATCCTCTTTTACTTGGCCTGTCATACCTGGTTGTTGCGCACCCCTACCAGCAGGCGTGTGTGAATATGGGTCGGTTGGAAATGCCCCATAATCCTGAGGTGTTTTGTGGGCGCCAATACCATCTACGACTTTATAATAGTATTTACGTAACGCTTCCGTGACTTCAGGGGAGGATTGGCAGTGAATCGATTCCCATAACACCTCTTGAACAGCGAGGGATAGTTTAGAAACCATATGCCAATAAATAGAGCCTAAGCCCTCAAATCCAAAGAAGGTTCCTGAACGTCCTGTAAACGATTTGTGATTAAATAAATCATCAAATAAGTTGCGTAAACTTTCTTTTTCTGCTTTGACCAAGTCACCATAAGAAGCATCTAATTCACTCATCGCATGTACCAAACTGTCCGCATTGGTGAAGTTTCCATTGAAGTGATACACGCCCGCACTGTCTTTTTGGACAAGTTGCTTGTTGTTGTCAGCAATCAATTTAGTTAATAGGGCTGAACCCTTAACCGCTTCTTCCGGCACGTTATTTTTGGCAAAAAAGCGTGGCAAATCCTTGTTTGGGTACAGCATATAGCTATTCTGATCCTCACGATATATTTTACTCGCACGCATTTGATCAAGAACGTTAACTGCTTCTTCAGCTGTCAAAAAGCCCGAACTCAGAACAGCTACCTGTCCTTCAAGCATCTCTGCGAGATAGGAAATCGAAACGCCACCTTGTTGTTCAAATGTGATAAGGTTATAGGCATGGAATAGCCCATCGTTGCGTTTGTTAGCGGAAATCGAATGATCGATATAAGCCAAACTTATGCGAATAAATTCTTTGAGTTCTTTAGTCGATACCGCAGTTGTTTTGGCAGAGAACCCATTTTTGTAAATGTTGTTTCTATAATCGCTACCCGCTTGGCCGAGTGCATCGACAATCGACTGACGACTGTTGTTGTCAATAGCGCCTTCCAAAAGAGATTCTTTTGCAAGTAATTGCTGAGAAATTTGCTGGAAAAACGTGTGTATTTCCGTAGAAAGGGATGTTTCACTAAAATTAACGCCATCGATAAGTGTGTCAAAAAACTTGAGAAAGCGACGCATATAGTAAAGCGTTACCATTGAAGTTCCGTTTCCAACAAGTGCATTGTTTGCATCGTTCCATTCTGGTCGCTGCGTGTTGAGCCAAATTCCCGCTTCAGGAACAAAGTTTGACATTTTTGCCAATACTGTCGCCAAAAGTTTTTCAAGCATATTCACATGAAAGACGTCTCCACTTGGTGTGGTTTGTAAAGCACCGTCAGCTCCGATCTCATCTTTTTGCTTGTCGATCTTATTATGCAATTCTTCGTCAAAGAAAATGGTGTCTTTCGGGTTGTTAACAATGTCCTCATACGATTTGATAATGTATGGTACATGTGCGTAAACAAAGTTGTTTTCTTCTAAGCTAGCTGCGAGTTTTCCGGGATAATACTTCTGTGAAAATTCCAAGAATTTAAGCAAGTATATGATTTGATGGTCTCCCCAATAACCGATGTAAGACCATGGATCGTGTGGCTCAATAATTTCCCAATCAAAACCATCTTTGGTAACACGGTAAGGATTGTAACCATCAAAAGTTGATGCGTTAAGAAATCTGAAAATCATTCCTTCAATAAAAGATGGATAGGCATGTGCTAGAGCTTCCCAGTTTTGGAAAATATCACGCCAGTTTCCTTGATAATCTAAAATTTTGGATCCATCATTTTCGTTTTGCGTGTTAATGGAAAACCAGTTCCATGGACGGCTTGGATCTCCATGACGACGACTAAATTTGAGTGGCAAATATTCTGTTGCTAATCTTTTGAACGGAACAGATGGAATATCACCAATGTTGTTCGACAGCTGGCCTAAGGTGAATACCTCATCCCATTGGTTGAGCTGCTCTTCATACTTGGCAAACTCTACTTTGTTTGCTTGTTGCAGATAGGGAAGGAAATCAGATTTTTCGATTTGATAGTTGTTGTCAAAAATACCTCCACGCATGATATTGAACATAGTGTTTGAGAAATGACGCATAATCGTACGCTTGTCTTGAGTGAGCTGAAGTCCATCTGCGGCTGCACACAATTGGATGAGGTTGTCTGTTCCCAGACCTACATCTTCAAGGACTTCGGCAACAACATCTCCTTTTTTCATGGTATCTATGAGCGCACTAATTCCAATCATTGATTGGTTGACGTCGGCAACAATAAACCATTCTTTACTTTCTTCTGCATTGAGTGTGAGTTTGTCGACCATAAAATAGGCCCCTTTTTCTCCTTTATTTTCCCACTCTTCATGAACTGCTTGATCTCTTCGAAATGCTTCCAATTGGAACGAAGACAGTAAAAAAGTTGGCTTGTCTAAACCTGAAGACCAAACCGTTGTTACTTTTAATGCCTCGCTTGGCTCAGCACGATCAACAATAATAGCACTTAAGGCATAAATTCCCAGTGCATATTCTTTTTCTAGCTCACTTTTTTTGTAAGCATCCACGAGGTTACTTTTACTGTTTTGCAAATCCGCTTCAACACCAAAAGGCACAAGATTTTGAATTCCATCTAGGACGTGGACTGTTGTTTTTTCTGTGGAGAGGTTGCGCAATGTTGCCTGACGAACAAACCCAAAGCGGTTGCTGGAGCTCCATTGGTATTTGAATGACAGAGACAAGTCATGGTTGATTTGCTCGAAGACGACAGTATTGCCATATTCACTCTTATACAAATTGGTTTCCGTGTCATAGCTCGAGCCGGTAAGGACCGAAAATGGTTCCCATAAATATGTAGTGCCTTGCTGTTCGACACGCAAAATGGTTTTACTCCCGGTCATTTCGGAAGTCTCCATGATTTTATCTACCGTATAGTATGGAAACAGCGACTGGTTACAATCTTTCCTTCCTGCAGATAGTCCGCCATTACTCCCTATAAACATCCAGTGATTTGCATCACTAACAATACTCATAAAAAAAGGAGACATATTATCTACATTACTGATTTTGTAAAACCACTCTCCTTCTATTTTTACCAAGTCCCCATCGGTTTGACGACTGTTAATTTTTCTTTTATTTTGTCCGATATACATTTATCCTATAAAATTCTTTATTTGGCCCGTTTTCTTTAATAAAGGCGTTGACCGTGTCTTTAATTTTTGTTAACTCGAAATGGAATATTTGCGGTACCCACATGATTTTTGTTGTCGTGGACATAGACAAATATTCGATATGTACCCTCTTCCTGAGGAATTGTAAACCTTAATTTCCCATTTTCACTTATTCTTTTTTTCCATTGAACAGACGACGGACGTTCTTCAAAGTCACCTCCATCTTTAAGATCTGTAGATTCGTGTAGGATTTCATAACTATATGTAAGGGGATCTTCGTTCGGATCAGTTGCAACAACAGTTGCTTCATAGGACTGATTTGGCTGTAGAGTAACACTACTATATGCGTCTTTGCCGTCAAGTAAAAAAGATTTAATTTGTGGCGAGCGATTTTCAGGCCATTCTCCCGTCCACAAGTACTGCATAACGTCAACAGACTCGGTTGCTTTATCATCTTCGGTAAAAACACCGTACCAAGTTGGTGTTCTTTCTTGTTTTTGACCCCATAAAAACACATACGACCCCAAGCACTGTGTGGAGTCTATTTGCATACTTTTTTGGTAACGGATCATGTAATTTTTGGCTTTTACCGTACTGTTTTCTTCTATTGGTGCACCCCATTTGGTTCGTGGCACTTCCCAGTGTCCCGTCGCACCCCATTCGGTGACCATGTATGGCTTTGTCCAACCATAGGAACGGACTTGTTTTGGAAGGCGTCCCAACTCCCCATAAACCTGAAATGATAAGATGTCAAGTTCAGGAGCACGTTTATTAATTTCGAGAATTTCTCGTTTAGAAATTCCCGCAAGTGTAGTCGTTGTTGGGTGATTCGGGTCAATCTCATGAATCATTTTAGAAATGTCATTAACCGCATTCCAAACATTTGGATTGGAATAACGAAGATTTAACTCGTTTCCAATTGACCATATCAGCAACGCTGGGTGGTCTTTAATAGCGTTGACTTCTTCTCGAATTCGTTCGCGTTGTGCATCGACTTTCTCTTGGTCATTGTAGTCAAATCCATGACGTTCTCGAGCAACTTCGATGCCCATAGTTACCATAAGTCCATGTTTGTGGGCTTCATCAAGTACTTCTAGTGCTGTGTTTTTGCCGTTATTGGTACGCCATGTGCGAAAGGAATTTCCTTTGTATTTGGCAAGAGATTCGATATTTCCAAACTCTAACCCAGCACCATTGATGTAGAAGGGCTCGTTATTAACCAAAAGGGTATACTTTCCGTTTGTGTTTTCAATCGTTACACGTGCTGGTTTGTTCAATGTCGTAAAATTTGAATTGTTGAAAGCTATGAGTGCAATAACAAAAAGGCAGCCAACAAAAAACAAAGAGGTTTTTTTCATTTTGCTTGTAGGTTAGCCGTTTGTAGAAACGAGTTCGTTTTCAATTTGCTCTAAAGATTTTCCTTTGGTTTCGGGAAGGATTCGGATAAATAAAAGTAAGCCAACCGTAGCAATGAGTCCATAAATAAAGAATGTCAATGCACTTCCAAAATTTGATATTTCCCATGGAAAAACTTGTTGAATCAACCAACTGGAGAAGGAGTTAATAAATCCGATGGCACCAATGGCCAACCCACGATAACGACTTGGAAAAATTTCGGAAAGCATCACCCACATCACAGGACCCAGTGAAAACGCAAAGCATGCAATAAATCCAAGGATGCCAATCAGTACAAGTGTGGCATTCATGTCAATGGCCGCTTCAAGAATTGCTCCTTCATTTTTTGCGTACACTTGGCTCCCTATAGCTTTCTTGATGTCATTTTTAAAAGCAACGTCACTATCGTACACATTATTTTGAAATTCTGCGAGTTTGTAGGTGTCAATATTTTCAAAAGAATTGATTTCAGCAGCCGTTAGCTCATAGGTTGCTTGATTAAAGCTGTAGGCACACAACAACAAACTCATCGCAATGCCAGACATACCAATTAAAAGCAGAGGTCTTCGCCCCATCCGATCGATGAGGTAAATGGCCGCAAGTGTGAATATTACCGTTGTAAAACTCAGCAACACACCAGAAGAGAATGCAGCGTCTGTGCCAATTCCTGTTTGTTTAAAAATGGACGTTGCATAGAAATAAATGGCATTAATTCCTGTGACTTGCTGAAGAATTCCTAAAGTAATTCCTACGAGCATGATAAAGCGTAACGCTGGTGTAAAAAGCTCCCTAATAGATACCTTAAAAGTTGATTTGCTGTCTTCGATGTTTTTTTCGATTGAGCTGATTTCAATTTTTGCCTGCTCCTCACCGTGTATGGTTTGAAGTACGACCTTGGCTTCTTCGATATGATTTTGTGTATAAAGCCAACGAGGGCTTCTTGGCACAAAAAAGAGAAGAATAAAATAAAAAATAGCAGGAAAGAATTCCACTCCCAACATCCATCGCCAAACATTTTCATCGTTTAGAAATGTTTCACCGGCGTTATTGTACTGGTTAAAGTAGTAATTGCTTAAAAAAGCTACGAAGAATCCCAAAACAATATTGAGCTGCTGAATGGAAACGAGTTTTCCTCGATTTTCAGCCGTTGAGATTTCGGCGATATAGGTTGGCGCTAAAATGAGTGCTGCACCAAATGCCAATCCCCCAACCATACGAGCGATATATAAGGTTTCATATGAAATGGCATAGGCAGATGTGATCGCTGAAAGTGCATATAGAAACGCAACTGCAAGCAATATTTTTTTTCGACCGATTCGGTCACTGAGTCGTCCTGCGATTAACATAGCGATCATCGCAGCAAAAGATGGAGAACTTACGACCCAACCCGTTTGGGCATCGTTGAGGTCAAATTGAGGTCCTGCATATGAAATTACGCCAGATATAATCCCTGCGTCGAAGCCAAAAAGAAAGCCCCCAAGTGACACGGCAAAGGCAATAAATAGAGTCTTTTTGGTCATCTAAATTAAAATATATTTAATTTTATTTGGGACTAATTATTGATAGAACCGAACGTAATCAATTTCCATTACATCCTGATCAAAAGAACTTGGAATCGTCCCACCAAGATCTCCGCCCATGGCTATATTTAAAATTAAGTAGTGTGGGTTATCAAAAGGGACGGTGCCATTATTCGACAGAGAAGCTAAGAATTTATTATCCACATATATTTTCAAGCTACTTGCTGTCCATACCAGCGAATAGAGATGAAAATTTGATGTTACACTTGAAATACCGAGTTGTGAAATACTTTTGGTCTCTCCGTGAGAGCCATAATCATATGGAGGAGATGTTGCTCCCCAATGAAAGGTTCCCAACACATTTTCTTTTTGATTTCCTCTCTGCTCTAAAATGTCAATCTCTCCGCATCTTGGCCATCCGACATCGCCATCAGAATCGCCGTGATAATTACCCAGCTCATTTACGTTCGTACCCAAAGTCCAAATGGCTGGCCAAGTACCCCCTTTCGATGGTAGTTTGGCACGCACATCAATACGGCCATATTGCATATCAAATTTTGAATTCAATCGAGCCGAGGTATATGATTTTTTAGTGCCGTTGTAAGTGAAACTTTCTCTTTTGGCGACAATCTTTAAAGTCCCATCACTCACAAACGAATTGTCTCTGCGTGTGGTATGGTGTTGTTGTTCTCCATTGGCCCAGCCCCATCCTTGAATGGGTTTGTATTGTAAATGCCATCGAGAATCGAGTGGTGCACCATCATAATTAAACTCGTCATTCCAAACCAAATCATAACCTTGATATTCAGTAACAGTTTCACTAAGGTCAAGAAGTCCGCCATTAGTGGATTCTCCAGTTGCATTGGTGATTTCTACGTCCTTAGAGGCAAAAGAATAAGATGTTTTTTGCTCGTCAAAAAAAGCCCATACACCAATCGTATAAGTACCCTTGTTATTATAGGTGTGCTCATATGTATCTGATGTACTATCATATACGCTATTATCTTCAAATGAAAACCGATAGCTATTTGCTCCATTTGCTTTTGCGACAACAGTTAACAAACCATTTTCACCAAGAGAAATATCGATACTCACATCAGATGGACTTGAGTCTTTTGAGCATGACAAGACTACAAATAAAAAAAGAGCAGCAAACAAAGGGTATGAATTTTTGATTTCAAAAAAATTAATTAAGACTATCCCGCCAATTGGCGGGATAGAATTAGTTTAAAATAATATGTAGTAATTATTCAGCTGGAGTAGGATGTGCTATTTTTATATCCTTTAATGTTACTGGAACATCTCTTTCAACAACATACATAATTATTGATTCATAAGTGTTACCACCTTGATTAGGTAAGCTAATTGAATATGTTGTTTCAGCTTCACCAGTCACATTTACCGTGGCAGTATCATAAGACGGGTCAACATCCGGGTTTGGCTTACGTTCAAATCGGAATCTAACATCAGTTGAAGATCCTGCAGGAGCTGAACCTGTAAATTGGATTTCCATGTCACTTGATAAAGTTAAAGGGTAGAAATCAGAGTTATTGTTAGCAAAACCAGCCCAAGATTCATTCCCTGTTGCAAATGTATAAACATTATCAGCAACGGTTGCTCCGCCAAAAGTTCCACTCATATCTAAATTAAGATTAAAATCTTCAACAATTCTAATATTTGTTAGAGTCACAGGAACATCATTTTCAACAACATACATTACAATTGATTCGTAAGTATTTGTTCCCTGAGAAGGTATTAATACAGTGTATTCCTTTTCTGTTTCGCCATCCACTGTTACCGAGGCAGTATTATAAGCTGGATCAACATCCGGGTTTGGCTTACGTTCAAATCGGAATCTGACTTCAGTTGGTGTACCATCAGGGGCAGAACCCGTAAATTTAACTGCACCTGCATTTGTAAAGCTTAATGGGTACATAGTTTTGTTATTGTTAGCAAAACCAGCCCAAGATTGACTCCCTGCTGGAAATGTATAAACATTATCAACAACGGTAGCTCCGCCAAAAGTTCCACTCATATCTAATTCTAAAGTAACATTAACGGGCTCCGGCTCCACAGTGTCAGCAAATTCAATGTTATCAAAATAGTAAGTACTTGCTTCACTGGTTGATACTTTACCAGATGGAATCAAAACAAATCTTTGGTAATCATCTGAAGCCTTATCAGCAGGAATATTAAAAGTTAGTTTATTCCAACTATTTGCAACAACTCCATTTACAACACTTGATACAATTTCTCCTGAGTCTGTATTTGGATCAAGTTTTGTAGTTTCAAACTTAATCTTAACTTCAAGGGAATCAATCGGAGACCAAAAATCAATTGAAATAGCCCCTTTAGCAGCTGTTGTAAAATCAAGTGCATTTTCAAAATCAAAATATACACCAGACCACGCTTCAGCACCTTTATTTTTTATTACTTTTAAAACTCTATCAGAGTCATTTCCTGTGGCTTTATCAGGATTGTCAACATAAAGAAAGTCTGGTTGTTCTCCGGTTACATTACCATTAGCATCTTTTACTTCTCCAAAAACTCCCCACGAACCTAGTACGTTATCGTCATTTTTTTCATATTCTGGATCTAAAGTTCCGTCTGCAAGTGCAAAAGGTCCGTAAACAACTCCATCAACTTCTTCGAATGTAATAGCACCTGTATTCATATCTGGCAGTTGATAAAATACATCTGAACCACCTGTCACTGGATCAGCTGGATCCGTAGTCACGGGATCGTCATCTTTACAAGAGATCATAAAGATTAATGATAGTATTAATAATATATATTTATTGGTTTTCATGATTATAATTAAGTTTAAATTAAAGTTTTAATATCCTGTGTTTTGAGGATAGTTTGCGCCTAATAATTCCAAAATTTCATCAGGAATTTTTAAGTTTACCATGTATTCGGTTAGTACATCAGTGGGGTTATAATGAGCTTCCTCATAATAAGTATTAAGTAATGGAGAGTTCATATGATCAATTAAATAATCATATAGTAATCCTTTACGTTTTAAGCTATACCAGCGTTGGCCTTCAAAAGCCAACTCTCTGGCTCTTTCTTCAAAAATATTCTCTATTGATACAGTTGTCTCAGGATCAAGACCCGCTCTCTCACGAATCTCATTGAGGTACTCTAAAGCTTTTGAAGTGTTTCCTTTTTCAAAGTGAGCTTCAGCTCCAATCAAATAGGTTTCTGCAAGCCGATATACCATAACGTTTTTGTAGTGCTCACGATCGGTTGGTTCTATTGATGGATCATTAAACTTTAAAACACCTGGGTTTTGTCTGATAAAGTAGTCAAGAAATGATTTTGAAGATTCTTTATCTCTGTCATATAAGTCTAGTGGATCTCCTACACTCTTACCGCTAGGTAAGTTGTCCTCGTCATTGTATAAATATTCAAAAATGTAATAATTACCAATACGTTTGTCATTTGGATTTTCGTTGAGCAAATCAACAGCATATGGATTTAGTCCCATAAATCCATAGCCCGCGCCACCATTGTCAAATGATTGCTTGAGTCCGCTTACCGCAGAATACCGAGCAACAGTAACCCAGTTCATTGTGTGAAATATACCCCCACCAATTTTATTTTTTTCAAAATTATAGGCAAAAAGCGTTTCACTGTGATCCAGTTCTCCTGCAAATACTTGATCAGTCTCAACTAGTTGGTACCCACCGTCTTTTATGATTTCATCAACGATTTCAGCTGCTGCATCATAATTTTCATCCCACATTTCTACTTTAGCTCTGACATGATCAACAGCTCCTTTATTCCATCGTCCTAATTGTGAAACGCCATAATCTAAATTATCACTAGCAAATAAGAGGTCTTCTCTGATCAATTTGAAAATATCGGCTTTAGATGACTTATTAGTTGGCCTATCAAATGCGTTTTGAGGATTTGTAACCTCTGAGCTTATGTAAATATTTTGAAAAAGCCTGTATAGAGTAAAGTATGCATGAGCCCTAAAAACCCTGGCTTCAGCAAGACTAGTGAGTAGCTCTTCACTTGAATTTCCACTGTCAATCAAGTTTTGTCCACCCTGAATGATTGAGTTAGTTATATCAATGATTTTGTAATCTCTTTCCCAAAAAGATTTATAGGTTTGTTCACCGCCCCAATCCTCATTAATACCACACCCCCAGTAACAATTACTAAATAGGGAAATCTCACCATCAGTTCCAGCAGAGAGATCACTCTTAGCTTGAAGGATTAATGGAAAAGCTCCATTGAGCCAATCTCCTTGAACTCGTTCTCGGTTTAAAGCATATAGACCAACTACTGCATTTGCAATACCGTCTGAACTATTATATAGAAAATCAATAGAATTATTCGACAATAATTCGTCTTTCAAAAAATTATCATCATAACATGAACTTGTAAATAATAATGATATAGATACAAAAATTAGTTTAAATTGTTTTTTCATTTCTGTGTAATTAGAAAGTTAAGTTGACCCCTAAGGTTAGGTTAAGTGTTTCAGGAAAAACCCCTTCTCGCAAATCTTGCTCAGGAGAATACGATAAAAAATCCGTAAATGTTAAAAGATTAGAGCCCGTAAAATAAAGCCTCCCTTTTGTTGTCTTTAAAAATTTATTCAATGTACTCCCAAAATTGTATCCTAAAGTCAGCGTTCGTAATCTAATGTAAGAAGCATCTTGCGCAGCAAAAGAAGTTAAGTTTGAAAGCCATGCAGGTTTAGAGTTTGGTTTTGGCCATGTTGTTGAAGGTGCTTCATCAGAGTAATAAGGGACAACAGGTCCATTTTTTGAAGCTTTCCAAAACTCACCGTCAGCCAGAACTGAGTTTACACGAGTTACGCCTTGAACGGTATACCAATCCATAAATAAATCAAAATTCTTATATCGGAAAGTTGTGTTAAATGAACCAAACCAATCAGGATCTGCATTTATGTACACATTATCAGCTGTATCAATTTCTCCGTCTCCGTTTACGTCAATTACACGAATCGATCCAGCCTTTGCACCTGTGACAGGAACAATTGGGCTGCCACTTATAAAATCAGCCTCTTGATAAATTCCTGCAAACTCAGGAATCCATAAATTGTTAATTGATTGCCCAATTGATAATCTTCTGCCTGAAGAGTCAATAATATCAATAAAATACTCCTCATTTGTATCAGAATCAATTTGTGTTTCACCTGTTAATGCAATAATCTCGTTTTGATTTGTTGACCAATTAATCCCTAAATCTAGGTTGAAATCTTTCGATTGCATAATGGCAGCATTTAAGCTCAACTCTAAACCAGAGTTTTGCAATTCTCCAACATTAAATCTTGTAACCGTATAGCCAGTAGACGGGTTAAGAGATCGATCTAACAACAAATCAGTAGTATTGGTCTTGTAATACTCGAGAGTTCCCCTAAGCTTGTTGGTGAAAAACCCAAAATCAACACCAGCATTTAAAGTAGCTGTTGACTCCCACTTTAGGTCGGGGTTTCTCAAACGAGATGATGCTGCTGAACCACCCACAACTGTTGTTTCAAAAATATATGGCTTGTAATCCGCAACACCCAGAGACTCATTGGAATTGATTCCTTGGTTTCCAGTTAATCCGTAACTTAATCTAAATTTTAACTGATCAACAAAATCAGACTTTATATCCTCTTCAGCCTTATAGGCAACCGAAACAGCAGGGAAATACCCCCATTTGTTGTTTTCAGCAAATACAGAAGCTCCATCAGCACGTGTTGTTGCTTCAAGAAGATATTTATCTAAGTAAGAGTAACGAACACGACCCATAAATGAAAGGGATCTTCTTCGGGAAACACCTCTATAATTGTTTAGTAATTCAGAAGCAAGTCCATTATAACTTAGTCCGTCATTTAAAAAATCTGACTTCTGTAGTTCATTGTAGGTATAATTCTGTTCATCATAGGCGTGGACTCCTGTGAAATCAAGCTTGTGTAAGTCGTTATCCAGAATGTTATATGAAAGAATATGCTCTAGAAGGATTTGATTGAATTTAGTGTCAATTAATGCACCATATCCGTTAGTTCCTTCATCACCACCAGAATGTCTTGAGGACAAATATTGCCCTTGGTCTGTATGTCTATTTCTAAAAAAAGTTTTTAAAGAATAAGAGAGCTTAGACGTTATTGCATAATTTAAACGTAAACTTAAATCGTTTAAATTAGTTTCAGTTTCATTGGTAGATTCTCTTTGGTCCCAAAGGGGGTTTACGGAAGTTGAATTTGCTTCCCCCAAATAGTATTTTACAATTTCACCATTTTCGTCAAACGGCTTAGCAATAGGGCTTATACTAGATAAGAAAAGTCCACCAGTTTCAAAACTGTTATTTGCATGTTGGATATTGAGAATTGCATCCAAACTCAATTTATCAGTAAGCTTTTGAGTTAAATTGAGTTTATATTGAACTCTGTCATAACCAGAATTTGGTATTATCCCTTCTTGTGTAAAATAATTTAAACTTGAATAAATTGATGTTTTATCGGTTCCAGTTGAATAACTCATGGAATGGTTAGTCAACAATGCATCTTGCAATGCAAGATCTTCCCAATTGACGAAATTTTTGTTGTCGATTAGATCTCTTTCCCAATCTTGTTTGAAAATGAGTGCAAATGGAGGTTTTCTTCCAAATTCAGCAGATTTAGCGTCTGTTTTATACTCAATAAAATCCTCCGCCTCATACATATCAAAATTTTTGGTCAAAGTTTGGGTTGTAACATAACCTGAGTAATTAAATGAGGTATATCCTTCATTTGCTTTTTTGGTCGTAATTAAAATTACACCATTAGAAGCACGGGAACCATAAATGGCTGTCGATGCAGCATCCTTTAAAACTTCAACACTGGAAATGTCATTTGCGGAAATGTCATTTAAATTATCATATGGTAAACCATCTACAATAATGAGGGGGCTATTTCCGCCAGCAACAGACACATTTCCTCTAATTACAATGTTTGAAAATCCGCCTGGTCGAGCATCACCAAGATTAACCTGAACACCTGCAGCACGACCTCGTAAAAGTTCAGTAACATTAGTTGTAGGCGTCTGGGTTGCTTTATCAACTTCTATTGTGGCAACAGAGCCAACAAGATTACTCCTTTTCTGCGTACCATAACCAACAACCACGACTTCATCAAGTTCATTTTTGGAAATAAGCTCAATCGTCAAATTTGTAGATTGATCTATAAGTTGTCTTTGGGTTTGATATCCAATATAATTAAAGGTTAAAGTATCACCATTGTTCAACGAGATGGAAAAATTTCCATCAAAATCCGTTGTGGTACCATTGGTAGATCCTTCAACAAGTATTGTAGCCCCTGGCAATAACTGCCTCGTGTCGGCATCTATTACAGAACCTGACACGGTTATAAATTGTGCTAGAGAAGTGAAACTACAACACAATGACACTATGAAAATAAATATTCTTTGCATGTTAAATAGTTGCTATGATTGAGATCACAATGTAAAAAGACTTCATTAATGAATAGGTAATTTTGTACACTACATTTTATATACTTGACATTACAGCGAATCTTGAATTATCAAATTTGCATTTTAACCTGTAAAAAATTGTGAGTTGTTGCATTAAAGTATGTACTGTATAGGCATTGTATAGGTGGTATTTGTGTTAATCTTTAACTATACAGAAAGTATATATCCAATAAGGTTTGTTCCGTGGTCCAGATTCATCCTTTTTCTTAAACGATAACGCTTAATTTCTACACTTTTTGAAGAAATATTCAAAAGAGAGGCAATCTCCTTAGATGATAAATTTAAGCGTAAATAGGCGCATAAGCGTAGATCGTTGGGCGTGATGTTTGGATGAATTTCCTTGATTTTCTTTAAAAAATCTTGATCGGCATTATTAAAAGCCTCTTCAAAAAAGTTCCAGTCATCATCATTATTGATATTTTGATCGATGTTTCGAACTACTTTTTTTAGTTCTGAGAGATCTGTAACTTTTATCAAATGATTTTTGATTGACCCTAGTAAAGTATTCTTTTTAATCATGCTCATGGTAGAGATGGCAAGCTCCCGGTTTGTATTTTCTATCCGCTGATTTAATTGATCATTTTTAGCTTCAACAAGTGCTTTGGTGTTTGCCAACTCTTTCAATGCCAACTCTTTTTTGGTCTCTTCTACATATTGGATTTGCATCTTTCTATAATGTCTTGTATATAAATTATTTATCAAAATAGATAAGGAAACAAGGATGATAACATAAACGGCAACTGCCCGATTGGAAATATACCATGGATATGATATGGAAAAAGAATACTGTATAACTTCCCCTACTGGCTGTTGTCCGCTACGCGCACGAACATAAAAAGTATAATTACCAAAATCCAAGTTTTTAAATTCTACAAATGATAGATCACTCCATGGCAACCAATCCGTATGGTAACCTTCCATGTACCACTGATACTCAATGCTATTTAGTGAGCTGTAATAAGGTACGCTAAATTCAAATCGCAAATTATTCATTTCAGGATTTAACTTGGCTATATGAAATAGAGAAAGTAAATTCTCTTTCTGATCCAAATTAAAAGCTGTAATCCGGGAAAGGAATAAGATGGATTCAGGAATTACATATTGGCTAAGCGATAGGGTTAAAAAACCGTTCATCGTTCCGAGCACAAATGAGCCATTGTTTAGATCTCCAATATTTTCAAAACCTGAGTTTGTTTTACGAAAATCACTGTGTAATGGAATTTTTTGAAGACTAAAAGAAGAATCAAATATATTTTTTTCAAGTAGCACAATATTTTTTTCAAAAAAAGTCCAAATTCTATTTTGTTGGTCAACAATCATCTTACCTGTCAAAAATGAATCATTTTTAAACATTTCGGATGAAACAGGAAGGGGTAAAAAACCTTCGGTTTGTGTGTCGTATCTAAACATCCCATCAGGGCTTAGATAAAAAACCTCATCATTCAATTTTTCTAAACTTGCATGTCGACCTCTTTGAATAGGCAGCGTCCTTACTTTTTTAGCAATTGTTAGGTTTTTGGAAAGTGTTAAATGATAAACTCCTTTATACTCATGACTAATCAATACTTCCTGTTCGTTAATCGTCTCTAGATGGCGTGAAGAAATATCAAAACCCGAAATTTTAAACGCATACTTCCAAACGCCATTGATTCGATTCAGCACGTGGATCCCGTCGTACGCACCAACTAGTATGGTGTTTCGATCAATGTTTCTGTGTGTCCAAGCCCCGATATATGACCCAACTCGAAACGCTGTCTCGCCGTTAATGATAAATGATCCTCGATCATGACCAACAAATAAAACCCCATTGACGATTTCTAAGTTCCAGTTCTGGCCAGACAACCCACTCACTGACGAAAACTCTGATTCTGGACGATTGAGTGGTCGGAAAAAAAGCCCCCGATTGGTAGCGATATACAGTTTATTTTGATAACGTATCGATGCATAGACTGTACCTAGTTGGCCTTTTGAGTCGTTATAGATTTCAAAAGGGGAATTTGTTAGCACACAATTAATCCCATTGTCTAGGCCTAACCAAAGATTAAAATCTTTATCCTCATAAATCGAAAGAACGGTATTGTTTAAAAGTCCTTTTTCAAAATTAAAGTGTTTACTCTCTCTACCATCTTCAGAAACAATATATAATCCATTGGCAACAGTTCCAATCACATAATCACCATTGGTTGATTGAAGACCACTATACACTAGCTCTTTTTGAAGTATAGATTTTAGTATTGCCCATGGGCGCAAAAGCTTATTTCGATAGGAGTAAAATCCTTTAGAAGAGGTGAGAACTCGTAGTCCATCAGAAAGGGGAAAGAGTTCGATGACTTCTGTATCCTGAAATTCTGACTTACCAAACAAATAGATTATTCCAGCGGAACTGTATTGATATATCCCATCTCTTTCTAGATGAAAAAACAATCGATCGTCAACAACGAATGATTTTAAAATAGGTTTTTCAGGTTGTATCGATTTGATTTCTTTGGTAGTCCGATTAAATAGCAGGATTCTGTTCAGGGATTGAAAGACAAGGTTATCTTCAATATGGTAGATATTCCAAAATTGTTCATCTTCAATAATATCAATATTGTGCTCTTCTACTAGGGATCGATAAGTCAGTTCCCCACTTGGTTGTTTTGTCCAATACCCAAAATCCATATAGCTTCCAGAATATAAGACTCCATCAAAATAGGCCACTGAGCGAACAATTGATCTGGTTGGATATAACTTCCATCGTTCAGCATCAAATGATAAAACTCCTTCATTATTAGCAATGTAAATTTCGTTTTTAGAACCCTGGACTAGCATCCAATTTTGATTGCCAGCAGCATATTCTTCCATTGGGAAGCTCTGTATAGGAGGTAATGATTGGGTGTATAGTATAAATATACCACCTAATATATTTATTATCAGAAGATTAATATATTTTATTTGACACACTAGTATAGGATTAAGATGTCAAATGTAGTAAAATATATTCGATGTTACTTTACCATCAAACGCTTGATTTCTCTGAAGTTGCTACCCAAAATTTCTACCATATAGACTCCTTTGGCCAAATTGCTATTAATCGTAAGCACTTTCATATTTGGCTGAAGGGATTGTAATTTCTGACCATTTAGGTTGTAAATATGGACTTCATCGATCTGAATTCCACTTTCAATTTGAAAGTTTCCATTAGATGGATTCGGATATAATAGCAGTTCATTTTTACTGATTGAAGGAGTTGATAAGGGCTGTGACTGTGGTTGGTAGACCCGAACATAATCAATTTCCATAATCGCAGTGCTGAAATTTTCGACAATTGGGCCCCCAAGCATACCCCCCATTGCTACATTGAGAAGTATAAAATGATTTGCTTGAAAAAATGACATGTCTACAGGGCCTACTCCCCGGGAATCAATATTTGAAGTGTTATGAAATTCTTCTCCATCAACCATAAGAGAGATGCCTTCTTCAGTCCAAATCATAGAATATACATGCCAGGTGCCCTCAGTATCACTAACAGAAGTATGGGCCGTCGTGTATTGCCGTCTATCGAAGTCTGGGCCGAAGTGAAAAGCTCCAGAAGTGATAGACTTGTTTGGATCTTGCTCCATAATATCAATCTCTCCGCAAGTAGGCCAGCCAGTAGTACCATAACCTTGCGTTTGCCAATATGCCCCTTGTTCCGAAATATTTTGTCCGAGTGTCCAAATCGCAGGCCAAGTACCCAACTCAGAGGGTAATTTGGCACGTACTTCCATACGTCCATATTTGAAAGCATATTTACTGTTTAATCTTGCCGAAGTGTAATTCTTGGAAGTGCCATTTTCAGGACTTGTGTAGTTTTCTTTGATTGCTTTAATTTTGAGTGTGCCATTGTTAACATAAGAGTTTGACGTAAGGTTCGTATAATGTTGTTCTTCATCATTATACCAACTACCACCACCGGGAGCAAAGGTTTGATGATACCATTTAGCTGGGTCAACAACATTCGTTTGATCTGATAAATATATAGAATCGTTGTTTTCAAATTCATCCCCCCAAACCAGTACATAAGAACTAGCCAGAAAGTTTATAGTGTAGGACATTTGAGTTTCACCATCTTCTGAGGTAATATTGATCGTTGTGGTTCCTGGTACAGCTGATGCATCATCAATCGTGTATGTAGCGTTTGTATTTGCTGTTGAGACTGAAATTGTAGGCACCGTTGTATCGTCTACTGCCATGGTATAATCGTATGATGTTGTTTCTGGCGAAAATCCAGATAATGGGATGTTGTTGACAGAAATTGAAGAGAGAGTTGCGTCATCGCTTGATATGTTTCTAACCAACTTATATGTCCAATGATAACCTCCACCACCAAAGCCAGTTAACCCAACTGTAAGAACACTACCCCCTTCACTGAGTGAATACGTATAAACAATTGTATCATCATTTGGAGTTCCGCTCTCATTTTGATTGTTTGCTTTTGCCAAACCCAAGAATGCCCCTGAACCAACTATTGTAATTGTCCCTGCCGTTTCATCAACTGTATATGTAGCGAGGTTTGACCCATCGTGGGGAGCAATTGGAGCTCCACAACCTCCATAATCACTTGCTAGACCATCTTGCCAACCTTCAAGCCAAGTCTCAGAACCTAAAACGTTTGAAAAACTACCATCTGCATTAAAAACATATTCATCATCAAATAGGCAAGCACGAGTAGTCACGTCAGCGATTGAATTTGACCACAATGAACCGTCTCCAGGGCTGGTCCCAACTTTTAACGCCCCAGCTTCAGGGGCAAGACTCCAAGATCCCGTGACTTGTGCATTGGTTAATGTCAAAGATAAAAGAAAGATAAATAATAGTTTTTGCATTTGATATTGGCTTTGAAAATTAAAACCCCCCAATTAGGGGGGATTGAAAATAAAAAAATATTTGTTTACTTGATTAATTTGGTTGTGGTTTCTTTGTTGCCAGCATTTAATTTGACAAGATAAACCCTTTTAGAAAGATCCGCAACATCAAGGCTAAAATTAGCTTTACTTGGAGATGCTTGCTTAACAATACGTCCTGTCAAATCAAACACACGAACCAAATCCACAGACTCTGCTGAGGAAATCCTAGCGATGTCTTTGGCTGGATTTGGATATAAAGTGACGAATTCTAATATGTCAGCAGCAGTTGAAAGAGTCAATGAAGAGCAATTATTATAGAATGTTTGAATATCAGTATTTCCCAATACCCATACTCTGTTTGCCCAACCTGAATAGTCTGTTATTAAATTTCCTGAATCAATTGCAGTATCACAATTTCCTGCACCAGCATCAGCAATAAGGTTTTCTTGAATGCCGTCTACTACCCACAAATATTCCATGTTTGCATCTGGCGGATTCATACTAACAGTCCAAGTATTATCACCATTGTTGACTGCCTCTGGACCCCCGTTAGGATCCCAGCCCCACCATGGCCCTGTCATTCTAACAGTAGTTGCTTCAGTTACTTCAACTGTCAATTCAATTTGAGCATCGACAAATGAAAATGTAAAAATAGTAATTTAAGTAAATATATATTTCATAAATAATAGTTTTAAGATACCAATATTATTAAATTAATATTAATAAAATGATTTAATTAACAATACAATAAATTAAGTTGACCTTTACATGTACACTACAACATATATTTAACTTCCTTATTTTCATATCATTAGACACATAAGCATGTGCTTCTAAATTAAAAAACCCTACAAAAAGACTTAAATTTGAAGTTTAAAAATCAAACTTACTATAAATTTTGAAATTCAAAACCTATTTTTATTTCGCTCATCTTACAATTTTACTTTTTGGCTTCAACTTATCTCTTGTCGCGCAAACTGGTCACATCATTTGGCAAGATGACTTTAACTCCCTAGATCCCACAGTCTGGAATATCGATGAAGGCGATGGATGCGATGAAGGCCCTTGTGGCTGGGGTAACTTCGAACTGCAGTCTTACCAAAATGAGAACGTCTATATCGAGGAAATCCCTGGAGAGCCAGGGAACAACGCCCTTGTCTTAGAGGCGCGCAGACAAAATTCTGGGAATAGCTCCTTTACTTCTGGTAAAGTCACTACCAAAAACAACCTTGCGGTAAAGTATGGTATGATCGAATTTCGCATCAAAGTTCCGGACAAACTCTCAAAAGGTCTTTGGCCCGCTGCATGGCTGCTCGGAACCAACCAAGCGTCAGATGGGTGGCCCTACTGCGGTGAAATCGATATGATGGAGATGGGGCATAATACCTCTTTTCGGAACGAACAAGAACTTCCTAGTGCAAATGAAAACAACCTTGTAGCGGGAAATTTGATTTTTTATGATGATGATGCGTGTGCCGATAATAACCAAACGTGCGCCGCCAGTATTTCTTTTGATAAATATTATAATCAGCCCTATCATACTTCTGAGACACTAACCGATCGGTTTATGATTTACAGAATGTATTGGGATGAAGAACAAATCCGACTCACGGTAGATGACAATGGAAATGTGCAAAATTTATATACCGGCCCTTTCCCAATTAGTGGGGAATCCACTGCTTTTACCAAGCCCTTTTATTTGCTTCTTAACCTAGCTGTTGGCGGAAATTTTACAGATGCGAGCAACCCATCGCAAGTTACCGCCGAGCTCCCTGGAAAAATGTATATCGACTATGTTCGTATCAAAAAGTGGAATGGCAGAGGAGAAGTATTTGGTGCAGACCAAGTCATGGCCAATGCTGGAGCTAACAAAGCAATTTCTAATGGAGAGTCTCTGCTCCTAGATGCCTCTGGGAGTTATGGTCCAATAACATCATACGAATGGTCATTAGATGGCAATGTGGTTGCAACAACCAAAAAGCATGAGATTAACTTGAATACGGGTACACACATATTCACTTTGGTTGTGAGCGATGAGCAAGGTAATTCAAGCACTGATACCCTTAAAGTTACCGTAGGCGATAATGAAATTGGAAATGTCATTTGGGAAGACAATTTCGAAAGTTTAAACCCAGACTACTGGAATATCGATATTGGAGATGGCTGTGAAGAAGACCTTTGCGGTTGGGGCAATCAAGAACTGCAAAGCTATCAAAAAGATAACGTATATGTTGAAGAAATTGATAGTGAACCTGGTAATTATGCCTTGGTCTTAGAAGCAAAAAAAGAAGCTGTTGACAATAGTGAGTTCACATCTGGTAAGGTCACAACAGAAAATAAAGTTGCCATAAAATATGGTGTTGTTGAGGTGCGTATGAAAGCGCCTAATGTTGCCAATGGACTTTGGCCAGCAGCATGGCTATTGGGCATCAACCACCGAGAGGTGGGTTGGCCTTACTGTGGAGAAATCGATATGATGGAGATGGGGCATGCTGCCAGTGAGCGACAAGCCGAGGGCTTTTCAGGGTCGGCCAACAATTTTGTTCGTGCCAACCTCCTTTGGTATGCCAGTGGCGCTTGTGATACTGAGAACCCCAGCTGTGCGGCAAGTATCGCCTTTGACAAATACTATACCACGCCCTACACCCCAAGCTCCGCGCTCAACAATCGGTTTGTTACTTACCGAATGTACTGGAATGAAAGTCAAATTCGCTTGACCGTTGTGGATGGCAATACCGAACACGATTTATATACCAATCCGTTTCCGATTGGACCCAATGAAGGGGCCTTCAAAAAACCTTATTACTTTCTACTCAATTTGGCGGTAGGTGGTAGCTTTACAGGACTTTCTAATGCAAATGACATCAGTGCACCACTGCCGGGCAAACTCTATATCGATTATGTTCGTGTCAAAGAATGGAATGGACAAGGGGAAGTCTCTTTTTCGGGTGGCTCTGTTTTGGCAAATGCAGGAAAAGATATCGTAAAAGAAGACTTGAACCAAGATGGAGTGGAGACGGTAACCCTCGATAGCTCGTCAAGCTACGGGTCTATTGTTTCTTATGAATGGAGTGAAAATGGCGTCGTACTTTCACAAGATGCCACTGCCGAACTCTCCCTGTCTACTGGCGTGCACAACATTCAACTCAAAGTTGAAGACAGTCAGGGAAATGTGTCAACAGATTATGCCAAAATTGACATTCGAGAATTGATCTGGCAAGACAATTTTGATGCGTTTAATACGGATATTTGGGTGTCTGAAGAAGGCAATGGATGCCCTGAACTATGCGGATGGGGAAATCAAGAATTGCAAAGCTACAGTGCGGACAATATTTCCATAACACCCATAGACAATGAAGACAACAACAATGCCCTAGTGATTGAAGCGCGCAGTGAAAACCAAAACGGAAAAGCATTTACTTCAGGCCGAGTGAAAACAGAGGGGAATTTGAGCGTCAAATACGGCTTGGTTGAAACCAGAATTAAAGTGCCTTTTGACTTGTCGACGGGTCTATGGCCTGCTTTTTGGTTGCTGGGCAACAACTTATCTGAAGTGGGATGGCCGCGATCTGGTGAGATTGATATGATGGAAATGGGTTACAGAAATCAAGCCCTTTTCGACGAGGGCTTTGAGGGCGCAACTGAAAATGATGTCGTTGGTGGAAATATCATTTTTTATTCGGACGATTCTTGCTCTGGCGATAACCAAAATTGCGCTGCAAGTATTGCTTATGATAAATATTACACAAAACCGTATCGGACAACTGCCACTCTAACCAATCGCTTTTTAACTTATCGAATGTATTGGGACCCAAACGAAATTCGATTGACTGTTGTGGATAGAGGTCAAGAGTACGATTTCTATACAGGTCCCTTCCCTCTTGGGGGCGATGCTGATGAGTTTCACCTGCCCTTTTTCTTTGTGATGAACCTGGCCGTTGGTGGAAATTTCACAGATGCCTTACAAAACAGTCAGGTTACTGCAGATTTGCCAGGGGAAATGCTTATCGATTATGTCAGGGTATTTAAATGGAATGGCTATGGTGAAGTCGGTTTTGGAGACGGCCCCATTGCTAATGCAGGCCCTGATGTTTTTCAGTTGGATGAAGATAAAGATGGGAAAGAGGTCGTTTATCTCGATGGATCTTCTAGTGCGCACCATACCGGTGAAATCAGTTCATATCAATGGACGATTGATGGAGAGGTGATAGGAACGAGTTCACTTGTGTCAACCGAACTTGACAGAGGAGTCTATACCGCAAACCTGACTGTCACCGATTTGGAAGGAAGGCAAGCAACCGATGAGGTGCTGATCACAATTAGCAATGGTGGTTTATCGCCCATTGCCAATGCAGGTGTCGATCAAAGCGTAGAAGATGATAATGGGGATGACATTGCCAGTGTGACCTTAGACGGCTCTTTATCTGAAGAGGTTGCGTCCCCAATTGTGAGTTATAGCTGGACTGAAAACGATACTGTCATCGCCACTGGGGTCAGTCCAACCGTACAGCTTTCGACTGGCGTACACGTGATCACCTTAGAAGTAACCGATGAAGACAATGGTTCTGGGAGTGACGAAGCGGTGATTACGGTCATTGACCCAGACAACAGCAAGCCAGTTGCCGTGGCAGGCGATGATCAAGTGATCAATGACGATAACAATGATGATCTTGTCGAGATTTCTTTTGATGGGTCAAATAGTACTGATTCTGATGGAACGATTGAAAGTTATAGCTGGAAGGCCAACGGAGAGGTCTTTTCACAACAGAATGTTTTTACAGCTTCGTTTTCGACAGGAATATATACTATTGAACTCACGGTCACTGATGACGATGGAGATCTAGGTGTCGATCAATTTGTACTTACAGTTGTTGATCCTGACAACAGCTCTCCAGTCGCTGATGCTGGTTCCGACATTTTTGGAATCGATGCTGATTTGGATGGTGAAAAACTCATTGTTCTTGATGCTTCAGGCAGTACAGATGATGATGGAACCATCGTGTCTTATGCTTGGTTTGTTGACAACACACTTATTGGAACAGAAGTCGAAATCAACCAGATTTTTTCATTAGGGCAACACCTCGTTAAGCTCGAAGTCACAGATGATGACGGCGTGCATGATACCAGTGAAATTACTGTGATTGTAAATCAATTGCCAACTGCCGATGCAGGTGAAGATTTGGTTGTTGAAGACATGGATTTGGACGGCAGTGAGCAAGTGGTCTTGGATGCATCCAACAGTAGTGATCCTGATGGGACATTGGTCAGCTACCTTTGGTCTGTAGCTGATACAGATATTGGCAGTGGAGAAGCCTTAAACAAAATTTTTGATGTGGGAGCACATAAAGTTGTGCTTACTGTAACAGATAATTTCGGCTCAACTGCTGCGGACTCGTTGACCGTATTTGTTGCGCGCTTGGACAACGCTGCACCCATTGCTGATGCTGGTGAGGATATTGAAAGTTATGCCAATGAAGGATTAGATCGATTGACCGTTCAACTCGACGGGTCAGCCAGTAACGACTCTGATGGATCTATTTACTCTTATCGATGGCTCAAAGACAATGAAGTCATCGCAACAGGAAGTACCCCAACCGTAACTTTTTCAGTTGGCGTTCACGAACTGCAACTCGAAGTTACCGATAATGAGGGAGCAAAGGCCTATGATACGGTCATGATAACTGCCCTAGAAAAAATAAACATTGCTTTTCAAAAGCCAGTAACTACCAGTAGTGTTGAAGATGCGTACAATGGTAATTTGGCTGTCGATGGGGATCATGAAACTCGTTGGTCGAGTTTATTTGAAGACCCACAGTGGCTAACCATTGACCTACAGGGCGTATATGCCGTTGATAATATCTCTCTATCTTGGGAAACTGCATCTGCCCTTGCTTATGAGATTGAAATCTCGACAGATTATACCAACTGGACTACCTTGGCAAGTATTTCTTCGGGTCGTGGGGAGAATGAGGAACATATTGTCAATGGGCAAGGAAGGTTTTTAAGATTTTACTTTACAAATCGAAATACAGAGTACGGATATAGTTTGTTTGAAGTAGAAGTATATGGAGAACCCTTAGATAGCGAGCCCGATACAGAAACGCCAATAAATCTAAGTGCGAGTATCGATTCAACTACCCCAAGTTCTGCAAGCTTCACGCTAAAAGCAGAAGATAATTCTGGGATCGTCGTATTTAGCGTTACGCAAAACAATAGCTCACAGACGTTTATCGGAACCTCGGGAGTTGAAACAACTGCCACTGTGGATGGGCTTACCCCCAATACAACCTATGAATTTACCATTGGCGTAAAAGATCAAAGTGACAATATTTCTAGTGAAACCAAAACCATCTCTATAACTACCCCTGAGGAGGTTGAGAACACCGCCTGTACTGGAGAATCTGATACTGCCACGCAAGGGTCTTTTGAAGTTGGCTATACATATCACTTTGAAACTGATGGAACGGATGTGATTATTGAATTTGAATTGCTAGATGACAAACAAGACTTGAATGCCTATCTATGGAAAGAATCTCCTTTTACTGAAATCGGCATGTCATATGTTGAAGGGCGGCGATTCAGAGCTGTTCTTGCAGATCAAACCTATGGAGAGTCATTGAGCTATGCCTGTAAATTTGCATTTCGAGGTGGATTGGCAGCTACAGAGTATATTTCTTATACCGTAGGTGATGATTGCTCAAGTAATGTTGGTGACCCAGATGATGATGCCGATGGCATTCCCAATGATAACGATCAATGTCCGAACACCCCAGCAGGGTCCGAAGTCGATACGTTTGGATGTGTGATTCCCGATCCTGAAAACGATAGTGATAATGACGGCGTTGAGGATGAAATTGATGAGTGTCCAGAAACACCTCTCAATACGACGGTTGATGAAGTTGGATGTGAAATCGAAGTTTCTAATAAAATCAATTATCATCCCAACCCGACTGATGGTCTTGTTGTTTTTCGTGTTGGCGGAGAGGATCAGGGCGTTTATATCTCTGTTTTTGATATTCGCGGAAAGCAAATGTATTTTCAATATCACACTCTTGGCTCGTCAAGGAAAACCGAATTGGATTTGAGCAATTTATCTAGAGGAGTCTATTTTGTTCAAATTGATGTAGAAACTACAAATAAGAAAGTGAAGATTATCAAGCTCTAGACATCAACTAGTCCCGTCAAGAATTATACCAAAGGGACATAAAATTCGATTCTATACGACACATTCGGTGCTGCGTACACCTGTCTGGGTATCAAGTAGCCCCGCCAGGAATCGAACCTGGATCTAAAGTTTAGGAAACTTCTATTCTATCCGTTGAACTACGGGGCTATTGGAGGGCAAATACCCCAAAAAATAAAAAGTGAACGAGCACGAGGTGTGCCGAAAAGGTGTATTCTTTTTCTCGAATCCAGTACTGGACACCCAACTGGATGGGCAAAGCAACCAAAAACCAACCGATGTAATTTGACAGGGGTGCAACATGCTCGGTAAACGTCCAATAGTCGAATATGGGCGCAACCGGCTCAATCACCAAATCGAGTAGGACCATTAAGATCGCACCTGTTACTGCAGCTTTGTACTTGCTATTTGCAAACAGCACTTCTCCCATAGAGCCAGTAATAAAACTCAGCATCACCCAATTGGCGCCGATTAAAATCGGTACACCAAGGATTTTAACCCCGAGGTTTTCCCCATAAGAATACGACCCAAAAATCAACCCATAGTTCACGCCTAATATCTCGACCAGCATCCCAAGGGTAAAAGCCAAAATCGCAGCCCATGCCATGCGTCGATCGGGGTTTTTAAGGTTGACAAACAACAACACAAGCGTAAAAAACAAATTGATGGGGGTGGTTTGTAAAAAAAACTCTCTGTTTCCATAGAGAATCCCCAAGGCACCACTGATATGAAACAACCAAATCATCCCCACAGAGATTTGTGTGGTGCGCTCTTTTGGAATTAACAATTGAATCATAGGACGTTGTTGGACACTGTGTTTGTTCCACAAAAATACAGCTTTACATCTTGCCAAAAAAAACCCCACCATTTGGTGGGCTTTTCTCTGTTGGTTGTTGTTGGTTGGTTTTACTTGATCATTTTAGTTATTGCTTCTTTATCGCCAGCAGAAAGTTTAAGCAGATAAACGCTTTGGATAGACCGGAAACATCTACGCTAAACGCCGCTTTACGCGGACTAGCTTGTTTCACCAATCGACCGCTTAGGTCATAGATACGCATGCTATCTATGGATTCTGCCGCTGAAACAGAAACGCGGTTTGACACTGGGTTGGGGTAAATCTTAAAATCATCGATAAGAACTTTTTTAGAACTTTGTGTAATTGCAGTTACAGTTACAGACCCCCAATCAGTTGCTGGATTGGCATTAAGACCATCCATGCGAAACCCATATTGAACATGATTATCATCGCTCCTAGGAGTATATTCTAATGTATTTACTCCTGTTCCCGAAATTGTTAATTCGTCACTTGCCTCTGTAGAGTAATCAGGTGCTAGGTCTTTAATAAACATAACAAGAGAATACCGACTGTCTAAATCATTAGCAGTTACATCAACGCTAAAAGTAAGTTTTGCACCAGAATAATCACCAGCACTAATTTCCGTATATGAAGATGCTTCCATCCATTTATTGCCATCAAGCCCAGCTCCTTCATTATTTCTTCAATAAGAATCATTTGCATTATCAGCATACCCATTGGTATTTGGTTTTAATTCTACAGTATTTGATCCATCAGTGCTAACATTTGCAATTATTGCTGTAATTCCCCATGCACTCCCAAATAAATAGTCTCCTTTGGCTCCATTATTGTTTTCTAAAACATTCATATAGCCATTTGTGTAAGTAGTTTCATCAATCGAACCATAGGTTTGTGATGAAACAGATACTGTAAATAACAAGAAAATTAAATAGTATAAATCTTTCATAAATTCTATAAGATTTGGTTAAACAAAATGTGATGTTTCTACACCACTTGGGGACTAAAATAGAAAGTCAAATAAGAATCTACAACACTTTTTATAATGAATATAACTCCCTATCTATTAGATAGTTATATAATTTATTGCCTATTAAATCTTAGAAAAAAATAAGACGAAATGGCGTGAAAATCAAAACTTGGTCCGCGTGCTTTATTCGCCTGTATTGACGAGCTCAGCAACGATTTTGGCGGACAGCAAACACAAGGGAATTCCGCCCCCCGGATGTACACTACCACCACAAAAATAAAGCCCTTCTATTTGACGTGAAAAGTTGGGGTGACGCAAAAAGGCAGCCATACGGTCATTGCTCGCTGCGCCATACAAAGCCCCTGTAAATGATGCGGTCTTTTCCGCAATCATGGGAGGGGTTACTACAAACTCTTCTTCGATACAATCTTCCAAGTCTGTCTTCATATTCCGATTGAGCTTATCCAGCACTCGCTTTCTAAGCGCTTGCGAAAGCGCATCCCAGTCCTGACCAACATCGTGGGGCGCATTGATCATCACAAACCAGTTTTCCTTACCCACTGGAGCATCGCCTTGCACGTCTTTGGCCGTGATGTTGACATAGACCGTGGGGTCATCAGCAAGGGTTTTGTCTGTAAATAGCCCATCAAATTCTGCCTTGTAGTCCTCACTAAAAAAGATGTTGTGCAAATCCAACTCAGGAAAAGACCGATTGATCCCCCAGTAAAAAATCACTGCCGAGCTCGATCGTTCTTGCCGAAGACTTTTTTCTGGCGCTTGTTGATCAGGCATCAAGTGCAGATAAGTAGGCACGACATCCATATTGGACACCACCACATCGGCGTTGTGCGTTGTGCCATTCGTCTGGATTCCGACCGCCGTTTTGCCCTCCACGATGATTTCATCCACGGCTGATTTGTAGTGGAACTGCACCCCTTTTCTCTCTGCTAAAGCAATCAAACTATTTGTAATCTCAACCATCCCTTTTTCAGGAACAAAAGTGCCATAATGCTGCTCAAGGTGTTGAATAAGAGTCATCATACCGGGTGTTTGATAGGGGTTGGAGCCGTTATAGGTCGCAAAGCGATCGTAGAACTGCACCAAATGTGGTTCTTTCAATCGGCGGGTGTTGACCTTGTGAAGGGTGGTGTCAAGTTCGTAGGAAAACAAGTGGAAAATGCCTTCTAGGGTAGCTTTGTTGAGGTAGGTTCGCCATTTGTGTAAGGATTGCTCTAAAAAAATGGATACCGTTCGATTGTATTTTTTCTCGGCTCGGGCAAGATAATCTTGCAGTTGGTGTTTTGGCACGCCTAATTTGTGGTCAACTTCTTCCAAAAACCGATCGGTATCGCCATAGGCATGGAGTCGAACGCCATCTTCCCAGTAATATTTACACCCAATCTCTTTGCGTTTGTACTGAAAATGATCACGTGGATTTTCACCAGCCAATTCAAAAAGCTCATCGACAAAATGCGGCATGGTAAACAAGGAAGGACCAAAATCAAATCGGTAATCCCCCAGCGAAAAGGCAGATAATTTGCCCCCTGCATATTCATTTTTTTCAAATACAGAAACTGCAAACCCCTGACAAGCCAACCGAATCGATGTGGCAATGCCTGCGATACCCGAACCAATTACAATTGCTTTTTTCTTCATAAGGAAGTTGTGGTGGTCACTTCTATAACCTCAAATCGGTTAAACATATCTTCTTTATACCATTTACGCTCTCTCGTCTTTTTGACAATCGAGGCGTGTGCCTGAGATACATAGGCAAAAGTACGAATCGCTTCGGCACTTTCCCATACGCTAAAGGTTGCTTGTTGCACAAAAGGCCATTCGCCAATCCCTTTAAAAAAGCCAACCCCTTTTGCCTCTTTTATCGCCTGTGATGCCTGCGGTACATGCCGCCAAAAATCGATCAGCCGTGAAGGGTTGAGTGTGGCACGGGTAATAACGCCAATAGGTTTATCGCCTAAGGGCTTTTGCACAACAAAGGGAGACTGACCGCTCCACTTCCCGTGTGTATGGATTGGGCGTAATGCATAAATGCGCTGCGTTGTAGATCGGTCAAAAAATGCTTGTAAAACGGGTGAACTTGCAAATGCCTGTTTTTTGTCGTCTTCACTGTTCCAAACGCTGAGCAAGGCATAGGTCGAGAAATCAGGGCGCAAGCTAAAGCCAGCACCAGCACCCGTCCCCAACATCTTATAAAACTGCAAACCCTTGCAGTCTTGCAAACCAGCATGTGCGCGTTGCATCTGGGTAAATGCCCAAAAACGATGTTGATCGTACGTAAAAAAGTGAAGATAAACGACTTGCCCCATCTCGCTAAAGATATCACTTATCTTTATGCGATGCATACCCAAAAGCGAAGTTTTAAAACCAAACAGAATTTGTAATTTGCAACCCATGAAAAAGATCATTGCCTTTGGAGCGAGTTCCTCCATCCATTCCATCAATAAAAAATTGGCGACTTATGCTGCCTCCTGTGTGCCAAATGCCCAAGCGACTGTTTTGGATTTAAACGATTATGAGATGCCTATTTTTAGTGTTGATCGTCAAAACAAGGATGGCTTTCCTCAGCTTGTCCATGATTTTAAAGACTTGCTTATGTCGGCAGATGGAATCATCATTTCCTTTGCCGAGCACAACAGCTCTTATTCGGCAGCCTTTAAAAATATTTTTGATTGGATCTCTCGTTTCGATGGGGATATTTGGTACAGCAAACCAATGTTGTTGTTGGCAACCAATGACGGTGATCGGGGCGCCAAAACCGTTTTGGAGCAAGCCAATAACCGAATCGCAAGGAAAAACCCCTATGATGTGCCGCATTTTTCTCTTCCAAACTTTTCAAAAACCTTTGATCAGAATAAAGGCATCTTGGATTCGAAATTGGAAGCCCAATTCCAAAACGCTTTGTCGATATTTGTCGGACAGTTATAAGAGCATCCAGGTTGCCATGCCAACCATCAATGCATTTTCAATAAAAGTGGCCTCGGTCATCGGGAGGTTAAGCACCGAACCCATACATGCACATTGAATTTGTTGTTTAGACAATAATACCCTGACTACCCCTAGGGTCGTGATGCTCAAAATCCCCAAAGTCAGCCAAAGAGCCAGTTGAACTTCCAAGCGCATTAAAAAAAGAACGCCTAATGCAAGCTCAACAAACGGATATACCAAGCCATATAAAGGAAGGGATTTGGCCAGCGGGTCATATCGCCTAAAGCTTTGTTGAAACCCTTTAAGGTCGAGAAACTTAAAAAACGAAAACACCACAAAAAACAAGCCCATAAAGTCGGGTAAAACTGCCTTTGTCTCAAAAATGGGATAATGAATGATTGTTGTTCCCCCAATCAGGAACACAAAAATTAGCCCCAACGGAAAGAGTTGTTTGACTTTTGAAGGCGCTGTTGATGGATTATCGACCAGTGCGTACTTGGGCGGTAAAACGGCTTTGATATCATCGGTTTGGAGTGTAGATTGATGCAAAATCTCAACGATACCAGTTTTGGGATTGGCCTTGACGGTTTCCACTACTGGAAGTTGTGCAATGGCTTCCTCAATATTTGCGGCGCACCCTTGACAGGTCATCCCTTCGATATGTACGATTTGTTTCATGGTAGGGACAATTTAAAATGTAATATACTAAAAATTCGACTACGTCAGCTGAAGCATGGGCACTTGAACCAGAAAAAGTTCGGTATCTGTTTTGGTTTTGATTTCCACCTTTTGGGTTTCCCAAACCCCTATGGCATCACGTCGAGAAAGGGTTTGATCGCCAACCTCCACTTCCCCTTCAATCACAATCATATACACGCCATGGTCTGGACTATGCAATTCGTAATGAAAGGATTGCCCTTGATCAGCATCGAGCATATGTATCCAAGCATCTTGATGAATCCAAACTCCTTGATCATCGGCTGATGGAGACAAAATTTGAAAAAAAGCATTTTTTTGATGCAAACTGCGAATCGGCAATTGGTCATAGCGAGGACTTACGTTTCGCTTGTTGGGAAACAACCACAGCTGAAATAAATTGATGTCTTGATCCGGGTTGTTATTGTACTCCGAATGCTGAACGCCCGTTCCGGCGCTCATCACTTGAATGTCGCCTTCTCGAATGACCGCTGCATTACCCATAGAATCTTTGTGCTCCAAATCCCCTTTGAGCGGAATGGTCACAATTTCCATATTATCGTGTGGGTGGGTACCAAAGCCCATACCGCCTTGTATGATATCGTCGTTGAGCACGCGCAAAGCACCAAAATGAAGACGATCGGGTTGATACCAACTCGCAAAACTAAAGCTGTGGCGAGCTTCTAGCCAGCCATGATTGGCATATCCTCTTGAATCGGAAGGGTGGAAAACAGTTTTCATACCATCGGAATTTTAGAGAGGCGCAATCATATCCGCAACGATGTTTCCTGATATCAGGGCTGGCGGAACGCCGGGGCCTGGCACAGTCAATTGGCCTGTGAAGTACAAGTCTTCTACTTTTTTGCTTTTGAGTTTGGGTCGTAAAAAAGCGGTTTGTCTTAAAGTATTTGCCATGCCATAGGCGTTTCCTTTATAGGAATTGTAATCTTGAATAAAGTCGAGAACACAAAAGGACTTTTTAAACATCACATGCTCTTTAATCTTTTGACCTGTCAGTTCTTCCATTCTTGTTAGAACAATGTCGTAGTATTTGTCGCGCAACGCTTGGGTGTCTTCCAAATCGGGAGCGATGGGGATCAAAATAAAGCAAGCTTCTTTTCCTTTTGGCGCCATGCTTTGATCTGAAGAAGAGGGGAGGTTGACGTAGAACAATGGTTCTTTTGGCCACTCTGGTGTGTCGTAAATACTCGATGCGTGTTTGTCAAAGTCAACATCGAAAAAGAGGTTATGATGGGCAAGCTTATCGAGTTTTTTATCAATTCCCATATAAAAGAGAAGTGACGATGGCGCGAATACTTTTTTCTTCCAATACGACTCACTATAAACTCTAAGTGGTGCTTGTAGCAAGGATTCTGTGTGATGGTAATCGGCACCACTTACAACGATATCTGCTTCAAAAACAGTCTCGCCAACCCGTATGCCTGTTGCTTTTTTGTTCTTGGTTATGATTTCACTAACTGGGTGGTCTGTGTGAAAGCTCACTCCCAACTCTTTGGCAAGTGACACCATTGCATTTACAATCTGAATCATTCCGCCTTTTGGATGCCATGTACCCAGTCCAAAATCTGCATAATTCATAAAATTATAAAATGCAGGTGTCTGTTCTGGTTTAGCGCCAAGAAAAAGAACGGGAAATTGTAAGAGTGATCGCAACTTTGAGCTTGTAAAACTTCGTTCTACTTGTTTGCGGATATTGGTGAGGAAAAGACCCACATTTTTGACAGTCACTGGAGTGATCAGCTCTAGAGGAGAAATTCCCGGTTTATATACCAAGTCCTCAATAGCTACGTCGTAGTTTCGTTTGGCTTGTTTGAGAAAAGAAATTAGTTTTTTCCCACTTCCTTTTTCTTCTTTTTCAAAACGGTCTGCAATTTTTTCGATGCTATCATGTACCTGGAACACATCGTCCTTTCCAAAAACAACCTGATACCCAGGGTCAAGACGATCGAGCTCGTAGTAGTCAGAAACCTTTTTGCCAAATTCTGCAAAAAAACGATCAAAGACATCGGGCATCCAATACCATGAAGGACCCATGTCAAAAGTAAACCCGTCTTGTTTAAATTGTCTTGCACGCCCTCCAAGCGTACTATTTTTTTCGAACACCTCTACTTCAAAGCCCTTTTTTGCCAAATGGCAAGCCGCTGAAAGCGAGGAAAACCCAGAGCCAATAATGATAACCTTTTTCACGTCATACAAAAGTACGTTATGTTTTCTGTTTTAAGAAAACCCACAAGCGTTATTATAAAAGGAATCCTTTGTTGGCATATTTTATGTTGACACTTCAAGGGTATCCCCATTAATTGAAGTCGAATAGCACGTAAGTTCCGCAGAAGGAGAGCAATCCGTTGAATATGATCTTCCATGATTTTCACAACGAAAATTGTTTCCGCTCTTTATCCACTGGTTTTGCGTGCCTTCATGAGGACAAACATTTGTGTATGCTTCAATATTACTGCTGCTCGTACGCAAAAACAACATGGAAATCCCAATGCTGTTCCCATTCATCCAATCTCCAACATTGGAGAGTGAGGAAAAGTTTGGATGCGTTAAATCAATGGTTAATGTTGATCCACTTTGGGTAAACCCATTGTCGCTACCGCTATCAATTGGTCCTGTAGGCTTTGTTGCATTGGTTTCTTCGATACTATCAGAGCTACAAGCTTCCAGGAAACTCAATCCAAAAAAAGCAAAGGCTACCGTTGGACAAACCTCTTTTAAAAATGACCTTCTGTCTTTCATTCTTTTTTCTTTAAATATACAGAAATTAAGATTAGATGTACCTAATCCTCAAGTCGTTTTCCTTGAAAATTGTAAGATTTTAGATAACTTGCATAGATGAAGTATACATCTAAATCGTTTTGCCTTATACTTGTCATCCACCTCATTGGCAGCATCTTTTCACATAACATTTTTGGTCAAATCAATCCTGAAAATGTTGAGATTATTAGAGATGCCTACGGGGTTCCTCACATCTATGGGAGAACCGATGCAGATACAGCTTACGGACTTGCGTGGGCACACGCAGAAGACGATTTTTTGACGATTCAAAAAGCTTATTTGGCTGGTAACGGACAGTTAAGCCAATGGAAAGGAAAAGGTGGTGTGGGTGCTGATTTTTTAACCCAATTTATCAATTCGAAAGAAACCGTATTAAATCTTTATTATACAATAAGTGAAGAATTTAAAGCTGTTCTTCACGGATATGCCGAAGGCCTAAATGCATATGCCAAACACCATCCCGAGGAAGTGATACTGTCCTCTTTTTTTCCTATTACTCCCCAAAAAATACTGATCTATTCTCAACTACAACTTTTTGTTTCTAATCAAGGGGATAAATTGGTGGAAGCTATTTACACAAATCAAATGCCCAAATACGTCAAGCCCTTTGAGGAAGATGTGCAGGGGTCAAACCTGATTGCGTTGAGTCGAAGCAAAACTGGAACCGACGAAACATTTTTGACCATCAACACCCATCAGCCATTGGAGGGTCCCACATCTTGGTATGAAGCTCATTTGGTTAGTGAAGAAGGCACAAACATTATAGGCGCAACCTTCGCAGGTGCTCCGTGTATCTTAACTGGTGCCAACCAGTATTTGGGTTGGACACACACTGTGAATTATCCCGATAAGGCCGATGTTTATGAACTTGACATGGTCAGTAAAAATACCTACTTGATTGATGGTATGGAACATGAACTCGTAACGAAAAAAGCCAAAGTATATGTGCATTTTCTAGGGTTAAAGATTCCAATCAAGAAAAAATACTATGAAAGCATCTATGGCCCTACACTCAAAAACAAAACCGCTGTTTTCTCAGTAAGAACCCCGAGCACAACAAACATCAATGCCCTCGAACAGTGGTGGAGAATGGGCAAAGCACGTTCGTTTTCTGAGTTTTACAAATATCTCGAATGGAATACTCTTCCGGGCTACAACATAGGATATGCCGATCGAAATGATACTATTTTTTATATTTCGAATGGCAAAATTCCAAGAAGAAACCCAAACTATGACTGGAAACTTCCTGTGGCAGGAAACACTAAAAAAACTCTTTGGAATACGTATTACAAAACCCAAGAACTCCCGCAAGTCATTGCACCTAAAGCAGGCTATATCTACAACGCAAATCACAGTCCTTTTCGTTCAACAGGAACGGACGAAAATCCCAATCCTGATGATTTTGCAGAAGCTATGAATTACGAGCGTTATGACAACAACCGTAGCACTCGTTTGTTTGCCTTGCTCAACGAAAAAGATACACTCTCATTTGAAGATTTTAAACGAATAAAATACGATCGAAAGCTTCCAACACCCCTCAACTATAATTTTATCGACTTTAATGCACTTTTTGATATGAATCCCAAAGAATATCCCGACGTTGCGTTAGTCTTACAACAGATTCAAGAGTGGGATCGTGTTGCCGATGCCAATTCGTATGGAGCAGGCGCATATGCTGTTTTTTATTATTCATTGGGTGAGTACTACAGTCAATTGGGACCCTCTAAAATCGTTGATCCACCATTGATTTACACCTGTTTAAAAGAAGCCAAAGCGTATATGTTAAAGCACTTTGGAACTACTGAAATTCGCTTAGGAGACTTTCAAAAACTTGTTCGAGGTGATAAAGAACTTCCCATTTACGGCTTGCCTGACGTCATTACGGCCATGCGAGGAAAAGCTTACAAAAATGGTCGTGTAAAAATCAATCATGGGGAAACGTATATCGGATTGATTCGCTTTAGCCCTGACAAAACAACTGTTCGATCTGTGGTCCCTTATGGAAGCAGCAACCATCCCTCTTCTAAGCACTTTGATGATCAAATGGAGATGTATCAACACTTTAAAACAAAACAGATGTCGTTTGACCGTAGCGATGTGATACAAGGTGCCAAAAAGATCTACCACCCCCAGTAATTCTATTCTTTGTGACGCCTTCAAAAATTATGTGTTAATTTTGTTAAAAAACCAACATGATTGTAGAGCAAATTTATACCGGTTGCTTATCACAAGGTGCTTACTACATTGAAAGCAATGGCGAAGCAGCTGTGATTGATCCACTTCGTGAGGTTGCACCCTACATGGATAGAGCAAAAAAAAACAATGCCAAAATCAAATATATTTTTGAAACTCATTTTCATGCTGATTTTGTCAGTGGACACCTCACTCTCTCCAATAAGACTAAGGCACCCATTGTCTTTGGCCCACTCGCCGATCCAGATTTTGATGTGATTATTGCAGAAGACGGACAGTCCTTTAGCATCGGAGATGTGACTATAACCGCCCTACACACCCCGGGACACACCATGGAAAGCACCACCTATTTGCTTCGTGATGCCAATGGAAAAGACCATGCCATTTTTAGCGGTGACACTTTATTTTTAGGTGACGTTGGACGACCAGACCTCGCTCAAAAGAAAAACGAAATAACACAAGAACAATTGGCTGGAACGTTGTTTGATAGTTTACGAAACAAAATTATGCCGTTGCCCGACGATGTAACTGTTTATCCTGCCCATGGTGCTGGCTCGGCTTGTGGCAAAAAAATGATGAAAGAAACTGTGGACACCCTAGGGAACCAAAAAAAGGTAAACTATGCCCTTCGGGAAGACATGACAAAAGAAGAGTTCGTGAATGAAGTCATTGACGGACTGATGCCACCACCACAATATTTCCCAGAAAATGTCAAAATGAACAAGTCTGGTTATCAAGATATTGATGTTGTGCTTTCAAATGGAAACAACCCCTTGAGTGCTGATGCTTTTGAAGCCGCTGCTAACAAATTCGGCGCGGTAGTGTTAGATGTTCGCAGCGCAGATGACTTTTCTTCAGGACATATTCCAAACTCCATTTTTATCGGAATTGATGGTGGTTTTGCCCCTTGGGTGGGAACACTCATTGGAGATACCCAACACCCAATTTTGATTGTCGCTCCAAAGGGTCGAGAAGAAGAAACAATCACCCGTTTATCACGAGTTGGTTTTGACAATGCCATTGGGTTTTTAGATGGCGGATTTGATCATTGGAAAAATGCATCTAAGGACATTGAAAAAATTGAAAACTGCACCGCTGAACAATTACAAAATATAATTCACGATCAAGTGACTGTTTTTGACGTTCGCAAAGAGAGTGAATTTCAAGCTACGCATATACCTAACGCAAAGCTAGTCCCCCTAGATAGACTGAACAATGATCTCAGTCAATTTAGTAAAGACAAGCCTTTTTATCTTCACTGCGCAGGTGGTTATCGCAGCATGATTGCGCTTTCGATTTTGAAGAGTCGTGGCATTCACAACGGAATCAACGTAATAGGTGGCATGAAGTCCATCAGAGCAACCTCTACAGAATTGAGTGAATCTCCATGTTCTATCAGTAGCTAAAATACAATCTTATATTGTAAAAATTTGTTGGCGGAACACAAGAACGTCGTATTCCTCCAAAAACAAGAATTGGAATCATAAAATCCAATCCTTGTCTGTAATAATTGTTTAAATATTTTGTAATTTTCAAAAAAAATTAAACCTATAAAATGGAACATAAAATAAATTCAAATGGCGCTTCAAAATGTCCTTTCCATGGCGCTACGACGCAACCCAACTTGGGGACGCAAAACAAAGATTGGTGGCCTAACAATTTAAATATTGATATTCTCCGTCAACATGACTCAAAAAGCAACCCTGTTTCGGAAATCGATTATAAGGATCGTGTTAAGAGTTTGGATTTAGAAGCCCTTAAAAATGACATTAAAGTTGTTTTGAAAGACAGCAAAGAATGGTGGCCAGCTGACTATGGGCACTATGGTCCATTTTTTATACGAATGACTTGGCACGTTGCCGGGACCTATCGCACAGGCGATGGCCGTGGGGGTGCAGCTACGGGAGCACAACGATTCGCGCCACTCAATTCATGGCCAGATAATGGCAACTTAGATAAAGCGAGACGCCTGCTTTGGCCAGTGAAAGAAAAGTATGGGAATTCACTAAGCTGGGCAGACTTGTTTGTGGTTGCTGGAAATGTAGCCATCGAAGATATGGGTGGGCCAAACCATGGTTCTGCAATTGGACGAGAAGATATTTGGCATCCCGAAAAAGATATCTATTGGGGTGCAGAAGATGAATGGTTGGGAGACAACCGCTATGGTGATACTCGTCAAGATTTGGAAAACCCATTGGCAGCGGTACAAATGGGGCTTATTTATGTCAACCCTCAAGGGCCTAACGCAAACCCTGACCCAGCACTTTCTGCGCAGGACGTTCGAGAAACCTTCAAAAGAATGGCAATGAACGATTATGAAACTGTTGCCTTAACAGCTGGAGGGCACACCTTTGGAAAAGCTCATGGTGCAGCAGATGCTGACAAATATGTTGGTGCTGAACCCGAAGGTGCTGCTATTGAAGATCAAGGGTTTGGCTGGAATAACTCTTATAAATCTGGAAAAGGCGTACACACGATCACAAGTGGTATTGAAGGTCCATGGACAACAAACCCTATTCAATGGGATATGGGATACCTTACATTGTTATTCAAATACGAGTGGGAATGTAAGCAAGGAGCTGGAGGTGCATGGCAATGGCACCCCGTTGATTGTGAACAAGGCGATATGGTTCCACAGGTTGACGGAAGCGAGGAAAAGGTTTTGCCGATGATGACAACGGCTGATATCTCTTTAAAAGTTGATCCTATTTATCGTGAAATCTGTCAAAAATTCCTCGCTAACCCAGAAGAGTTTGGCGAAGCATTTGCCAAAGCGTGGTTTAAATTGCTTCACCGTGACATGGGTCCTAAATCAAACTATGCCGCTGGTGATTTTAAAGATGTGGACTATGTTTGGCAAGATCCTATAGTAGCTGGAAAGCAACTTTCGGCAAGCGAAGAAGCCAATGTGAGAAAAGCACTTTCTGATGCTGGTATTGATAATGCCAAAATGATTGATACTGCATGGGCATCTGCTTCTACCTTTAGAGGTTCTGATAACAGAGGTGGTGCAAATGGTGCGCGAATTCGCCTTGCTCCTCAAAAAGACTGGGGCGCAAACAAACCTGATCAACTTGCCGAAATCCTTTCTGTCTATGAGCGTATTGCATCTGAAACAGGATCGAGCGTCGCTGATGTCATCGTGATTGGAGGAGCCGTTGGTATTGAAAACCTATCCTCGACAACAGTGGAAGTCACAACAGGTCGTGGCGATGCAACGCAAGAGAACACAGATGTTTCTTCGTTTGAATTGTTAAAACCAAATGCATGTGGTTTTCGTAACTACATTGAAAAAGAATTCAGCGTTTCGCCAGAAGAATTGCTGCTTGATAAAGCTCAACTTCTTGGTTTATCTCCCGTTGAAATGACGCTGTTGGTTGGAGGTCTTCGAGCAATGGGCGTATCACATTCAGGAGATGGACTTTGGGGTGATGGTAAGCTTAGTAACACTTGGTTTAAGCAACTCCTTTCCATGGAGATCGAGTGGGAAAAAGATGGGTTCAATTTGTTTAAAGGAATTGACAGAACAACAGGTGAAACAATACGTTCTGCAACTCGAATAGATTTGATCTTTGGATCAAACTCTGAGCTAAGAGCCATTGCAGAAGTCTATGCGCAAGATGACAACAATGATAAATTTGTGCATGACTTTATCGCAGCATGGAACAAGGTTATGAATGCTGATCGCTTCGATTTATAAAATCCAATTTGTCAACCTAGAAGAATTCTTCTAGGTTGACATTGATTTAAATATCAACATGGTATATGAATCGTTGTAACTTTGATTAAGGCCGAAAGGTTTTTTTTAATACCCTATAATTATGAAAAAACGGTTTTTAGCTCTCCTCTTGTTGGTTGTAATATCTTGTCAAAAAGAAGAAGACATTATTGAATTGCCAGCAATCAACTTGACAAAAGTTTCCTTTCTAAAAAGCAATAACTCATCGTTAAGTGCAGATCTTGAAATGGAATTTGATGGAGATAAAACATTTCATGGATATGTCGAATTTGGAACGAATTTGAGTCAGTTGGTTGCCACTTATACTTTTGAAGGAAACACTGTCTTTATAGGGGTTATAGAGCAAACCAGTTCAGTCACCAAAAACGATTTTTCAAAAGAGGTTGTTCTGACAGTCCGCAATAATGCAAGCACGGGAAAAGATTATAATATTCGTGTGATGTATTACACAGGATTACCGATTGTTTACATCAATACCCTTGGACAAGAAGTGGTCTCAAAAGAAGAATATATTTCTGCAGAAGTTTCCGTTTATGGCGGATTGGACTATGTTGATATCGACGAAACGGCTATTCAAATCCGAGGACGAGGAAACTCAACATGGGATGATGGAAGCATTTCTAAAAAACCCTATCAGATTAAATTTGCAGATAAAACAGAAGTTCTCGGAATGCCCGACGACAGACGTTGGGTGTTATTAGCCGAATATTGGGATCGAAGCCTTGTGCGAAATATGTTTAGCTATGAGATTGGCAAAATCAGCAACTTTGATTATTCACCCACAGGTCGTTTCGTTGAGTTGTTTATCAACAACCAACCCGCGGGAACCTATGTCATTGCACAAAAAATTGAAGAATCAAAAAATCGTGTCAATATTGGGGATACTGGTTATTTGATTGAGATTGACCAACGTCAGAGAATTAATGAGGACGATGTCTATTTTGAACCGCCAATTTTCAGACAGAAAATGGAAAAATTTTGGTGGTCAGACACCATTTTAAATATAAAAGAGCCTGATATTGAGCAAAACTCAACTGCCTACAAGGTCATCAAAAATCATGTTGATGACTTTGAAAATACATTGTTTGGGAACAATTTTAAAGACCCTGATGTAGGGTATCGTTCCTTTATTGATGTCGATTCTTTTGTTGACTGGTACTTAATTAATGAAATGGGCAAATCTGTTGATGCCTATGGGTACGCAAGTGTGTTCTTTACCTATGAGCCAGGTGGAACATTAAAAATGGGCCCAATATGGGATTTTGACCTTTCTTACGGTAATGCAGATTATAATGCAAATTCGTTTTTCATTGAGGGAAATTGGATTAGTGAGCACCCCTGGTTTGATCGATTGTTGCAAGATGAATATTTCAAAGACTTGGTCTCTTCCCGCTACCTATACTATTATGAAAAGAAAGACCAATTCATTGATATCATTCAAGGATTTTCGAACAAGATCAAACGTTCACAAAAACTGAATTATGAGCAATATCAAAACTTGGGAGAGCCCATTTGGAATAATTCAACTGCTATATTTGAAACGCATGACGAAGAGGTGGAATATCTCCAATATTGGGTAGAGAACCGTATGAACTGGATGAGAGGTAACTTAAATTAAGAGGCTTCTATAATACTACTCCCTTTTATCAGGTCGAATACTATACTCATATTTTAAACTCAAAATGTGATAGGACAAAGGGTTTTTGACTTGTACTTCACTTTGATAGAGGTATTTAAATGAGAGGCTGTTTGGCCCCTTAAGGTTCTTTTTGGTTCCTAGAGAAAACCTGATTTTATCATAGGCATTCGTACTAAGAACTTCATCTAACATAAAGAATTCGACACTCATTCTGGGGTCAAAACTCCAGTTGGGAATATCAAATCGTGAAAAGAATTTATAGCGCCAACGCGTATTGTCTTTCGGCATTTCAAGAGCGTTTCGTTGATTTTTGACTTGGTGCATAACACGGAATCCAAAGTCAAAACGATCCAAGCTTGTTTTCGTTTGCAAGAATCCATAAAGCCGATCAAATTTATCGTGCCCTTGTTTTTTTCCAACATCATCTAGCTTGTCAAAGTTTCGGTAGCCCAGTCCAAGATCTAGAAAAGAAAATGGTTGATATTCTCCTTGAAATTCTACAAAAAATGACTTATATGTTTCGCCAACTGATTTTAATCGAACTTGCACTTCAGCAGTTAAATCTACTTTTTTATGGATCTCATATGAAAGTTTAGCCCCGTTCCAGCTTTCAATACTCTGACGATCTTCTTGATTTGAATTTTGTTCATTTTGTGCATAGGTTAGTGCGCATGAAAGAACCATGAGAATTGTTAATCTTATCGTATAATGCATCATGAGTTAGTTTTGTTCAGGAGGTACGATATAGACAGTAATATCTGCAAAGTTGTCTACTTGATTAATTTTTTTTATTCTATAGTGTGTGATTTTTTGTCCAACAAGCTCCTCGAGTTTAAAGGATATGTCGGTGGGCGGTAAACTTGAAAGTTGATCGAAATTCCGCAAGGTCACCGAAACCGTTTCGCTTTTTTGCGGTTTGCGTGTCATCGATACTCCTTCGAGATACCACACAAAGAAAATGACGATACTGTTCGCGAAAAGAAGTTCGGTGTAGCTCACTTTTTTGTTGGCCAATGCGTTGATTACAGCGATGCCGATTACAACAAAAAGATAAGTCATCTCTTTGATGGGAATCGTTCCTGTACGAAAACGGATAATGGTAAAAAGAGCAAACAAACCTAATGCAAATCCAAGCTCTAGTTTTACACTGCTCAACAGAAAACACATCAAAAATGTGACAATGGCAATGGTATTATAGCCAAAGTAGAATTCCCTGTTGCTATTATTTTTTAAATACACCTTATTTGATATCAAAAACACAACCAAGGTGTTTAAAGCCAAGCGTAAAGCCAGTTCAAAAAAATCACTAGAATTAATGAGTTTGATGCCTAAAAACTTAATGTCTTCTAAGCTCTCCATATTTTTTAATAATAAATAAATTTAGTAAAAGGATTTAAAATTAACAACACATTAAAAAACGGCGGTACGTTTTCGTACCGCCGTTGATTTTCTAAGCTACTTTATCGGGTAGATTTTGATTCTCAAGATCCAATAAAAAAGCGATTGCGTGGCCTTGATTTGATTCAAGGGCTAACATAAACTCAGCGCTCATAATAAAAAGTATTAAGCGTTAAACCTATGAAACGATTGATCCGGGTGCGTTCTCTCCACCCGCGACTCTATTGTTTATCCCAGTCCACACGGGATTCAACCAAATATACAAAATTTGTACGACTAGTTTGAAACCGATGGTTTCATATGGTTTGGCACTCTATGGTTCATCACCAAAAACCATAAAGGAGGAACGAGACTTAATAGAATCGATGCGGGGTATCCGAATGGCAGATTTGGGCTTTCCCTATGACTATTGAGTACTTGGTATTTCTTTGTAGATTTAAAATGGTGGTCACTGTGTCGTGTTAGCTCATAAAGAACAATGCGTCCGATATTGTGATTCGAATTCCAGGAATGATGTGTTTGTACACGCTCATAGCGTCCTGATTTTGTTTTGAATCTTCGCAGTCCATAATGCTCAATATAGTTGATACACTCGAGAAATAAAAAGGCAATGACGCCGATAGCAGCGGCAAATAAAAAGGCTGTGGAAGAAAAAACCACGAAAACGGTAAATAAATAAAGTGGTTGTATCAAGTGATACCAAAGCATATCATTATGAAATGACAAAAATGAACGATCGTGAAAGGAGAGCAATTCCCGTTGTTTTTTCCAAGCATCTACATACTGTTTAGACACCGAAGTTATCCAGAACGAATAAACACTTTGCTTGTATTTTGCTGTGGCGCCATCATCAGGCGTGGCAACATGTATATGGTGTCCAAAATTATGTTCAATATAAAAATGCATATACAGACAAGGCATATACAGTATTTTACTCATCAAACGCTCTACAAATGACGTTCTGTGTCCGAGTTCGTGAGCGACATTAATTGCATTTGTTGCGAGCAAAATCCCAGATGATAACGCTAGACCAACCCATTCAAAGGTTGTGTATTCGTGCGAAGACACTTGCGTGAATCCGTAGAACAAAAGTCCAAACACGATTGGTAAATTGAAGTACAACATGATGTCAAATATCACATTGGCTTTTTTAGATTGAACTTCATTTTCTGCAAGATTTGTGTTGTCTTGCCCAAGTAGAATATCAAAAATTGGTAAGATCACAAATGCATAAAGTACGGTGGCATAGGTCCCTATTCCTGTTGATGAAAAAGACAGATACGCCATCAAAGGCACGGTATATGCTAATACATATTTAAAGTCTTTCATTGTTATAAATTAAAAAAAATGATGGCATTTGATTGTCTACATTATGCCATTAAAATGAACCCCACAACTGGAATTAAAATCTATATAGAGAGCTCATACTCCTATTTGATCATTTCATTTCTCCCTTTTTCCAACCGTACGCCAATGCAATTACAGGAACTGAACTTAGGAGTAATACAAAAATTGGTGGATGGCCGTTGCCAACAATCAAATTGATCCAATCGGGTAGCATCCATCCCACATGAATGATAAGCAACAGTAAGGCTGCGATTTGTGCCGTCTCTTTGGTTTTAAGACCAATGGCAACAATGTCAGCAACAAGAATTGATATTGCGAAAAAGGCAAACACAAAGTTGAATAAGTCAAACAGTTCGTTTGCTAATGGGTTTGTCGACATCCCTGGAAATTGATTATACACCATGCCTTCTTTCATGCTCGGAACATACATGATCAACAAAATAGGAATGAACGCCAAAACGTCAACGATAAGTGTAACTATAAATAGTGTTTTGAATTTTTTCATTTTTTGTTAGTTTCTTTAAAAATAATAAATCCTTTGCAAAGGCAAAAAACGAATCCATCTGTTTTCTCTAATTTTGTGTCTTCGCTGATATCTAACAACGTTATGAAGCCACTACAGAAGAATTATGTGTTTACGAGTTTCGAAGAAGCAATGCAATTTATCGCACATATTTCCCCGATCTTCATTAGGGAAAATCATCATCCAGAAATCAAAAATTTCTACAATCGTGTGGAGCTTGGTTATTACACCACTACTGCTGGCAACAACGTCACAGCACTAGACCGTTCCATTGCTAAAGAGGTTGATATGATCTATAAAACAAGGTTTTCCACGCCCTAATCACCTATGAGATAAGTTTCAAAAAAAACCAACACTCAATTCCGCCCAGAGAAGAAAAAAAAGAACAATAACGATGGTGATGTAAATCTTTTTATAACGAGACATTACGTTTTTTGCAAGTAACCGAACCGTCAAGCCAGCGCCAAGTAAAAGAACACCCATGGCTAAAAAATCCATTGGTGACCAATCAAACTCGGCTGCGAAAATCATGTGTTCACTTTTTATTCCACTAAAAAGACTTTTCTATAAATCTCATTGTCCAAAATCTCTTGATATTTTGGCGCAAAATAGTCTTCAAACATTCTCTGGATTTCCTCGCTATGCGCACTTTCATACTCATCATCACTTTCCCAAGTACTGATCCATAGGAGTCGATAATTCTCTGCTTCATCATCTTCTTTGACCGAATAAATTTTATAGCGGTCTTTTCCGAGTCCATTTTTTTCATAAATCGCATTCAACTTATTGATGTCGGCTGTAAACTCAACCAAACTCACACCTTCTGGAAGGTCAAACAAGTGAGCGCTTATTCTTTCTGTCGATTGAGAAAACGCAAAGATGGGCAAGAAGAGAAATAAAAATTGTAATATTTTCATGTATATGTTTTTAAGATGATGATGATTATTGTGGTGTGTTTCCTTCAGACGCTGCAAGTTGTCTTTGATAAACATATCCTTTTTTTACCTTACCGTCAACGATTTGAAGATCTACAACTCTACTGATTGTGGTGGTTTCGTCCTCGTTTCCAGTGGTGACCAACACGCCAGAAGTTACCCAATTTTCACTTGGGTTTTCCGGGTAGTTAACCTGACCAGACATGGACCAAACGATATCCCATTTTGCAATGCTATTGTTGTCCATAAACTCTCGACCCAGCTCAAGGTGCTCCTGTCTGCTCATTATTGTTTTTCCACTTGGTGTGTAGAACAAAACATCGTCGTGTTCCATATCATATACCGCTTGTAAGTCTTTGTTGTTATAGGCATCAAAAAATGCTTTCACAACCTCTAGAGAGCTTATATCGCCAACGGTAATGTCGTAAGAAGTGTCGTTGTCATTTTCGTATCCAATCTTCGTGTTGGTGTTTTCTGGCATTGTACATCCAATTGCCAAAAGGGATACTAAGAGTAGTTTTTTCATTGTTTTGTATTGTTTTCGTGATGTTATAGATGTTCTATTTCAATACAGAGGGAGGCCAAAATGCCTCCCTGCGAATTGAATAAAAAAAAGTTGAGTTATTCTGAAACCGCAACAACAATTCCTGTTGCATCTCCGAAATCACCGCCATTGATAATCATTCCGTTTTCATCAAACGTCATGTAGTGGTAAAAAAGGACTTCAAAGTTTTTCCCAGATGCTGTGTTTTTCCCTGTCCAAGTGCCATAAGTTCTCACACTACCATTTGGCATGTTGGTTTCAGGGTCAACACCTGGCAAATAGTTTTCTGGCGTGTAGCTGATGTCTTCCATTGCACCAATCCATCCGTTGATATAATCGAGAACATCGGATTTGTTTGTCATAAGTGGCTGACCATAGAAGGCTCCTTGCCATTCAACATCATCGCTTATCATTGCAGCAAGCCCATCAATATCTTCTGCTTGCCATTTTTCAAACCATGATTTGGCAAGATCGACGTTTCCATCAAAACTTGGATTTGGCTGAGAGCAAGAAACCAATAAGGCTCCCACGAATAGTATTATTAATTTTTTCATTTTTATGTATTTAGTTGGCCCTAAGGTAAAAAAAACAATGGAAATCTATGTTTGTGTTGGCGATCGTTTTTTTTGTAAAATCAATACAAGTAAAAAACCAAAAATGAAGAAGTCGTTCAAACATTTTATGAGCCATTATGCGGCTACGATGGGGTGCCATATTACAATGAATATTATATAAGTTTAGCTAGAGAGTACTTTGATTAGACAGCCTTTTTTGAAAACAGTAGGAAAGGTGCTTAGACTATACTTTCATAAAATAGCATTCTTGCAGAAAAGTGGGTTTAAATACGAGTCGTAACAACCCATTTGAGGTGATTGGCACGAATTAAATCTTTACAATTTAAATTTCATAGTTTTCCAAGTCTAAAAGCACTGCTTCCCATGTGTTTATCGTTTCTGACAGGGTGTCTTTGGCCTTGTTATAATCGTCAAAAAAGGCTGATGTTAGGGTGTCGTATTCCGTAGCTATACGTACATCTTTTTCCTTTATTTCGGCTTCGAGAGATGAAATCTTTCGTTCAATTGTGCTGACCTTGTTTTTGAGTTGGCTGTATGCTTTTGATTGTCTGGGAGCCGGCGTTTTGGTTTTGGTCTTCTCGCGTACAGGCTTTGCAAGCGTGTCGAGTGATTCTGATCCCTTGTGCACAAGGTACTGATCGATATCGCCAATAAAGACCTTCACTTGCTTGTCGCTAAATGCATATACTTTGTCTGCCAGCCCTTGAAGAAACTCACGGTCGTGAGATACCAAGATTAACGTGCCTTCATAAACACTAAGCGCTTCTTTTAATACATTTTTAGACTGAATGTCCAAGTGGTTGGTGGGTTCGTCCATGACAAGCACATTAAAGGGCTGTAACATCAGCTTACAAAGTGCCAATCGATTTCGTTCTCCACCAGAAAGCACCCTAACCTTTTTGTCAACGGCCTCTCCTCTAAACAAAAAAGCCCCCAAATAGTCTCTAACCTTGGATCGGTTTGTTTCATTTGAACTGGCGATAGCTGCTTCTAATACTGTTTCTTTTCCATTGAGTTGGTCTGCTTGGTTTTGGGCAAAATAACCCAACAAAACATTGTGTCCTAGAGAACAGCTGCCGTTGTAGTCCAATTCACGTACAATGGCCTTGGCCAAAGTACTCTTTCCCTGCCCATTCTGACCGACAAAGGCAATTTTATCTCCTCTTTCTACGGTCATATTTACGTGTTTAAGCACTTCTTTAGGGCCATAAGACTTGCTGAGATCTTCAACATTAATCACCACCTTCCCTGGGCGAATTGCAGCAGGAAAGCGCACTTTCATTGTTTGGGTTTCTTCGGCATCGACTTCGATACGTTCAATTTTGTCTAATCTTTTGGCTAACGATTGCGCCATACTTGCCTTAGAAGCCTTAGCTCGAAAACGATCGATCAGTTGTTCGGTTCGTGCAATTTCTTTGGCTTGGTTTTTTTGAGTGGCACGTTGTTGGGTACGTATTTCGTCTCGAAGCAATAAAAACTGCGAATAGGGCTTTTTAAAATCGTATAGGCGTTGGGACGAAATCTCCATCGTTCGGTTGGTAACATTATCCAAAAACATCTTGTCGTGAGAAACCAACAACAAACCCCCTTTAAATTTTTTTAAAAACCCTTCAAACCACAAAATCGACTCAATATCCAAATGATTTGTAGGCTCATCGAGAAGCAATAAATCGTTCTCTTGTAACAGGAGTTTGGCAAGCTCAATACGCATCCGCCAACCTCCTGAGAAACTCGAGGTCTGTTGGTCGAGATCTGCTGTTTTAAAACCCAACCCCAATAATATTTTTTCGGCATCCCCTTCAAAAGTATAACCGCCCAGTTGTTGAAACTGCTCACTATATTCACTCACCTTGTGTAATAGAGCATTATAATCTTCACTTTCGTAATCTGTTCGTGTGTTGAGTTCCTGATTGATTTGAGCAATGCTTTTTTCAAGACTCAATAGTTTTGGAAATGCCGAACGGGCTTCCTCACGTACTGTACGGCCAACCACAAAATCGATATCCTGCCGTAGAAATCCAATTTGCAAAGCTTTTTCTGTTGCAACCTGCCCAGAATCCACAGCGAGATTGCCAGCAATTATTTTAAGTAAAGTCGATTTACCCGCCCCATTCTTTCCGATTAGCCCTACCCGATCTCCTGACCCCAAGCGAAAAGAGAGGTCTTCAAAAAGAGGAGTGCCACCAAAAAAGAGACTTAGTTTATGGACATTAAGCATTGCGTGTATGGGTTGTTTTTTGTTTGCCAAAAATAACAGATTTATTCATCCCAGCGTGAGCTAGGGCACTTAATTGTGGAGAAGAAGATAACATGGTCATATACAAGCTCCAAAGGACTATAGGGCACTTTATATGTTTCGCTTACCTACTTAATAGGTTTAGAAGTAGCTGTACAAAATAAAGAGGATATCCCTATGGTTTAAATTACATAAAAAAATATCATAAAGTAGTGTAATACAGAACCTGTTAACACAAATAGGTGCCAAATTGAATGGAAATATTTTATCTTACTAAAAGCATAGAATATAACCCCAAAAGTGTAAGAAACTCCGCCGATTATAAGCAATAATTTAGCATTATAATCTATCAATCTAAATAGAGAATTAATATCAAAAATTATTAACCAACCCATCGCTAAGTATAACAATAGAGATATAAATTCATACTTGCCTGTAAAGAAGATTTTTTTCAAAGTTCCTATTAACGATAATGTGAGCACAGCGATAAAAATATTTATGCCTGAGTAGTCATATAGAGTTATTAAGCATACCGGTGCATATGAACCCAAAATGAGATAATATATGCTTATGTGGTCAAGTACCTGAAACCTCTTTTTGAGCTTGTCGTTTAGAACAAAATGATATATAGTTGACGTTGAATATACAGCCAATAAACCAAAAGAGAATAATATGACTGAAAGCGTACTAAGGACTGTGATGTTATTGTCAAAATAGAATAAAAAAGGTATCCCAATCATTGACATAATAACTCCTAAAAAATGAGTTAAAACATTCCACCATTCTTCGTTTTTGAAGTCTTTAAGGCTAATTACTTGCACGGCCTAAATCTACAACAATTACCCCATGAAATGAATGATGAAGATTTGGAAAAAGAAGATATACCTATGGTTTAATTCTTAACCACTCTATAACTCACTTCTTCATTCTCTACTTTATCAAGTGCTTTGACGATGTAAGTAGCAGACGATAGATGCGACATATCAATCGTGTTTCCTGTAAGCGCCATTACTTTGTTCCCTGCCATATCGTATACTTCTATATCGTAATCTTTATCGCTGTTTAGTGCTAATAGGGATGATGTTGGGTTGGGGTAAAAATGAATGTTTTCGAACTGTGGATGCTCTGTAAAAGAGAGTGAATTATTGATTGATGTTATATCCATTTCAATTGCAATAAGGAAATGAATGGTTTTATATTTATCATTTTCATCAATTACACCATCACCATTCGTATCATTATCAAGCTCATCAAATACGCCATCGTCATTATAATCACAACAAAAGGAGGATGTTGAATTCAGCTCAACGTCTGTTTGATTAGGAATTACTCCAAATCCATATGAACTTTCATTGAAATCAACAGTATTAAATTGAAGTAAATACCAAAACTTATCGTTTGGAACTGTTATTGTCGTAGGTGATCCATCAATTTCATCAACAACAAAAATAAAATTGAAGTTAGAGCTTGAAAAATCTAACAACACTCCTGAAAAAAATTCAGAATGTCCTTTGACTGAGTATCCACCACCTATTAATCCCCTTCCGTAAGAGTCAAAAAGTAAATTACGATTAGAGCCATTAATGCTATATACATTAAAACTACTCTCCTTACCAATCATTGGCTGAAAAACATAACCTTGAGGTACATCATAGAACTCTCCATCTCCGATTGAAATTATTTCTACTATTTCTGTAGGGAAAATATTGCCAATTTGAGACTTACCAATTATTGGGACAATTAACAACAAGAGTAATAGTTTTTTCATCGTATTGTTTTTAGTGCACCGAAATTAAGTAATAATTGATGATATTGCCATGTCCGTTGTTTAACAGAATTCAAGCTATGTGTGATTTGGCACCATAGTTGTGATGATATTGAAATGAAAAAACAATTTTATATTCTCTTATTTTCTGTGTTCATTTTTTCTTGTTTAAATGATGATGACAATGAAGTGGCAGATGCTTGTCCAGCAATATATGCTCCAGTTTGTGGCTCTGACGGAAAAACATATGGAAATGATTGTGAAGCAGAAGTAGCTGGCGTTTCTGAATACATTGAAGGAGAATGTATGGCTTGTATTGAAATATATGAGCCAGTGTGTGGCTCTGATGGGATTACCTACTCAAATGATTGTTTTGCAGAATTAGCTGGAATTTTTGAACACACCCAAGGAGAATGCCCTGAATAGATCAATGATTTAATGGTAGTTAAAAATACTACGCAACCGAAGTCATTGTGATTTTTAGGCTGAACGCAATATCACGGCAGAGGAAAAAACCGTCATAATCAGAGGGTTATAAAGTGGAGAAGAAGGGAGTGAAATCGCACTTTTTTTAAGATGAATCGTTCATATTATGAGCCATTAATCATGGACATCTCGTTTATATTGATTTTAAAAAATATCCTGAAAACAAAAAGTGGATTTGAGGATATTTGTAGTCAAGATTGATTTACTTTCAAGTTATTAGATGACAATTTTTTAACCAAGCTCTTTTTAGATACTTTATTATTAACCTTTAACAAATAAAGACCCTTGTTTACACCAAAACTTACTTCATGATATCGTTTATAGAATTTGAAAAACTTGAATAATCAATCTATTTCAAAGCTGCAAACAGAATGTTTGTCAAATGTTTATCAGTTTTGACTACTTTTAGGTAGTCTAGAAAAATAAGGTGATTCGTAATAAAACTTTATCATAAAAAAATGAATTTAGAAAAAGTCAAAATTGCAGTGATTGGTCAAGGTTATGTTGGACTTCCTTTAGCCATTGAGTTTGGGAAAAAATATCCAACCATAGGATTTGATGTCAATGAAGGTAGAATTGATGAATTAAAAAAAGGGTTTGATCATACCAATGAAGCCTCGCCAGAGCAATTATCTAGTGCTAAACAGCTTACTTTTAGTGCAAACATTAATGACATTAGTACTTGTAATATTTATATTGTAACCGTTCCTACGCCTATAGATGAATTCAAAACACCAGATTTAAACCCATTAAGAGGTGCCTCTACAATGCTTGGGAAGATTCTTAAAAAAGGAGATACTGTGATCTATGAGAGCACTGTGTATCCAGGATGTACTGAAGAGGTGTGCGTTCCTTTATTAGAACAAGCAAGTGAATTGGTTTTTAATACAGACTTTTATTGTGGATATTCACCAGAGAGAATAGTCCCAGGAGATAAGGTAAACACCTTAATTACCATCAAAAAAGTTACATCAGGCTCAACTACAGAGATTGCTATTTTTATTGACGACTTATACAATTCGATTATTACTGCAGGGACTTTTAAGGCAGCGAGTATAAAAGTAGCAGAGGCTAGTAAAGCCATTGAAAATGCCCAACGTGATGTTAATATATCTTTTGTCAATGAATTGGCGTTAATATTCGATAGGATGGATATAGATACCCAAGATGTATTGGATGCTGCAGGGACTAAGTGGAATTTTTTGAAATACAAACCAGGTCTTGTTGGAGGACATTGTATCAGCGTAGATCCTTATTATTTGGCTTATAAAGCAGAAAATTTAGGCTATCATCCCGAAGTAATATTAAGTGGTAGGCGTGTAAATGATAACATGAGCACTTTTGTAGCAAATAAAATGATCAAATTGCTGATCAAAGCAGGGAAACAAATAATGGGCTCTAAAATTTTAATATTAGGAGTAACCTTTAAAGAAAATTGTCCGGATATACGAAATTCTAAAGTAGCGGATGTGTACCATGAATTAAAAGAATTTGGTTTGGAAGTTGACGCTTACGATTACGAAGCTGATCCTGAAGAGGTAAAACAGGAGTATGGAATTCATCTTTTAGGCCAGATTAAAGATAAATATGACGGAATTTTATTGGCAGTATCTCACACTAAATTTTCAACGATAAATATTGAGACTTTAAAGAAAGATTTTAATAGTATTGTTTATGATTTAAAAGGATTTCTTCCAAAAAATCAAGTTGACTCTAGGCTTTAATTTAAATTTTAAAAAAAGAAAATGACTATGATTATCGGTGCATGGCCTTACTATATTTTATTTTCTAAGTCATTTTAGTTGTCCTGGCGTATACCTTACACTTATGAAGTATGAGGAAACGTATTTAAATAACATTTAGTTAACGTTATCATTCTTACTTTAGCATTATGAAACGCTATGCTGCACTTTACGCTGAGTTTATAGGCACCTTTGCAATGGTATTTTGCGGGACGGCTGCTATGGCTGTAAACGAAACAGCAGGTGGTGTTGCACACGAAGGGGTTGCTATCACTTGGGGACTCATTGTGATGGTAATGATTTATGCTTTCGGATCGCTGTCTGGTGCACATTTCAACCCCGCAGTAACTACAGCTTTCGCGCTAGCCAAACGTTTCCCCTGGAAAAAAGTACCGGCATACGTGATTACCCAAACTGCAGCAGCCGTAGCAGCTAGCCTAGCCGTAAAAACAATTATTCCAAAAAGTAAAATTTTAGGAGCTACCATACCTAGCATACCGCATGATAGTGCCTTTTGGCTTGAGTTTCTATTGTCCTTTTTACTCATGATTGTCATACTTCATATAAGTACGGGTAGCAAAGAAATAGGACCTGTTGCAGGTTTGGCAGTAGGGAGTGTAATATTACTCGAGGCCATGTTTGCAGGTCCGCTAACCAATGCATCTATGAACCCTGCCCGTTCATTTGGACCTGCTCTTATTGGAAACCACTGGGATCCCATATGGTTGTACCTAACTGCCCCTTTTGCAGGAATGGCACTTGCCGTAGTCTTTTTTAACAGTTTTGTCGCTTTAGATAATTGAAATTAATCCACGCTTCAAGGCTACAAACTATAGGTCATTAGCTGCAGGAGATCATTCCAGATTAAACCACACGATGAGAAATTGTTTTTTTCAACTCAAAAGTTTATTAATATTATCTATTGTGGTTTGCAAAACTATCTTATGAACTGAATCTTTGGGGGTTTGAATCTCTATATTTAGCCTTTCTAATAGCTCTGCAATAGTGTTTTCTTTTTTCATTATTAATTATTAAATATCACATTCTCAAATTTAATAAACGTTTCACTAACCTACTTACGAGGATTAGAAGTAGCAGAACTAAAAGAAGAAGATATGCCTATGGTTTAGTTCAGTTGGGTTTTTTTCTTTGTGGGATTTCAATTTTTCTCTTGCCGATTTTAATTCAGATAAGGTTTGATAAAAACGATAGATCTTTGAGCTTTGGAATTGTTGGTTCAAGTCCCCCTTCTGTACCAAACGGGACAAACTCATATTTTTTGAGATTTGTCATTTTACATTTTTCAATTTACGATGTTAAAATGGGGCGCAATCCAAACAAAGATTTTGGAAAGGAAGATATATACCGACAAAATCAAAATTGTATTAAACCACAAATTATAAAAAAACCAATTTTCGTAATATAGCTTACTCCTATTATTTGAAAACTAAGGGTTTTACTTTTTTGTTAAGTATTATAGAGGTATTGTAAAAATTAATTTATGAGGTATTTTTTAGTTATAATCATTTTCTTTTCAGCAGTTAATTTAAATGCTCAAAATTTGAAACTATTTGAAAAGGAGATTTTTGTGTATCAAAATGACACATTAAATTATAGAATTCTTAAACCTTTAGATTACGATCAAAATCAGCAATATCCTGTCCATTTATTTTTACATGGTGCCGGAGAAAGAGGTTCTGATAATACATCTCAACTAACGTATGTAGATCACCTTTTTCTAAAAAAAGAAAACAGAGAGCATTATAAATCTTGGGTAATCTTACCTCAATGCCCAACCAATGACCGTTGGCCAAGTTTATCGTCAGATAATGAATGGAATAATAATTTTGATAATAAAACAACCATCCCAAATAAAAGTCTAATGCTCGTAATGGAGTTAATGGATAGGTTTGTTGAAAAAAAACAAGTCAACAAACAAAAAGTTTATGTCAGTGGACTGTCTATGGGAGGAATGGGAACTTTTGAGATATTGTACAGAAGACCTGATATGTTTGCCGCTGCTACTCCTATTTGTGGAAATGGAATTGCGGCATATGCAAAACGATATGCAAATAAAGCATCCGTATGGATTTTTCATGGTTCTGATGATAAAGTGGTTCAGCCAAAGCATTCTTTAAAAATGGCAAAGGCCATTATAGCATCGGGTGGTAGCCTCAACATGACTTTATACGAAAATGTTGGTCATGACAGTTGGAATAATGCATTTTCCGAACCGAATTTCTTAAAATGGATTCATTCAAAATCAAAAAAATGAGAACAACTAAAATAATTATAACTTCAGTATTTACACTACTTACACTAGTCATGAATGCGCAAGAATTGATTCAAGCTGGCAAATATGATGACCTAATGTCAGCCCCTGAAATAGCAATTGCTGGGGGCGGAACATTAATGGATTGGGCAAATATGAAGTTTTATGAGGAGCGTAATGAAAAATTAAAAAAAATTGCTGACCCAAGCCGGGTAGTGTTTATGGGCAATTCAATCACACAAGGTTGGAGTCGTTTTAATTCACGTTTTTTTAGCGATAATCCATTTGTTAATAGTGGTATTGGAGGTCAAACATCTCCACAAATGCTTGTTCGATTTAGAGCTGATGTTATTAATTTGAATCCAAAGGCTGTTGTAATTATGGCTGGAACAAACGATATCGCAGGGAATACGGGTTTAATAAGTATTGAAAATACAGCTGAAAATATATTCTCAATGGCTGAGATTGCTATGACCAATAACATTGCTGTCTACATATGTTCAACACTACCAGCGATTGATTTCCTATGGTCCCCTGGGCTAGAACCAGCATCAAAAATTGTTAAATTAAATACAATTTTAAAAAGCTACTGCAAAGAAAATGGGCTAACATATGTTGACTACTATGCTGCAATGGTAGATGCTGATGGTGGATTAAAAGTGCCTGAGTATACCGCAGCTAATGATTTGGTTCACCCAAATTTGGAGGGTTACAAAGTTATGGAGGAAATAATTTTAGCTTCTTTGAAAAAATAGCTTGGAACAGCAAAGATTAGTTTTTAGAACTAATAAGTTCATTTCGAAGTAATTTAAATGCCTTAGTAATGTGACCCTCAACAGTTTTTAGAGAAATATTAAGTGTTTCTGAGATTTCAACATTAGATAATCCACTTTGTTTACTTAAACAAAATATTTCTTTGGTTCTACTAGGCAAGCTTTCGATTTTAAGATTCATCATTTTTAATTTATCTGACAAATCAGTTTCATTAGATGTCAATTGCTCTAAAAGAAAGTAGTATTGTTCATGCAATGTGGACATCGATTTGTTTTTTCGGTATAAATCAATAAACTTATTGAACGTAGATCGATACAAAAACGATTTTAATGAATACTTTGGGTTTAATTTATGCTTAATCTCAAAAGTGTTAACAAAAACTTGCTGCACAATTTCTGACGCCATTTCATGATTTGAACACAAACTTATTGCATAAGCATACAAGTTGTCACTAAACTCATCAACAGCTTGTTGCCATGCTATGGAATCATTTTTTTTTAGTGCTTCGATTAACTTTTTGTTATTGAGTGACAAAATATTTATTTGAACACGTGAAATATATAAAAATAATAATTAATCATTTTTTTTAACGATAAATAAAAAATAGGTAGTTTATTTTATAAAATTAGTAAGGGTTGATGTTTTTGGAATCGTTATAAGGTAATAATGAATAACTACATCGTAAATATAATTCTTAAGTTTTTTAAAGATGATTGCTCATCAACTGAATTAGAAGCACTTTTAAATTTTATACTAATTGAAGAAAACTACTTCTTATTTAAAGAATATGTTAACATTAACCATCTCGCAAATCTCGCTATGAACAAATTTGACAAAGAATCTTTAACCCATGAATTAGAGATAAAAATCAAAAATGAAAAAAGGATTTCTAGAAATAAATCTTTTAATCAAAGTTTATTTTTGATAGCATCAGTTTTTATCTGTACAATTGGGGTATTAGACTTACTTGATTTTAACAAAATAGAAACTGAATCTAAAAATATAATTTTAACTACTTCTTCAGGTGCTAAAATTATTTTAGATGGTGAAGAAATTGAGTTAAATAAATTGGAAGGAGTAGTTGATTCAAAAACTAACATGTTGGTGTACAACGACTCTGAAAATAACAAAAAATTAGTAAAAAATACGATTAGTGTACCTTATGGAAAACGATTTAAACTAAATCTTTCTGATGGCACAATGGTTCATTTAAATTCTGGGTCATCACTTATATATCCTGTAAGTTTTATAGACGGAATTGATAGAGAAGTGACTTTATCTGGTGAAGCCTTTTTTGATGTTTCAAGTGATAGCTTTAACACATTTAAGGTTGTATCAACAGGTTCTTATGTAGAAGTTTATGGTACTAAATTTAATTTTAAAGACTATCCAGAAGATAATTTTTCTGAAATCATATTAACTGAAGGTAGTTTAGGAGTTAAAAATACCATAAACAATAGCAAAACTATTGTTATAAAACCTGGTGATAGAGCTAAAGTGAACTATGCTGGGGAAGATATTGAAGTAAAAGAAGTAAACACAGTGCTATATACCTCATGGGTTGATGGAAGAATCATATTTAGAAATGAGAACATCAATAACATGATAACAAAACTTGAAAGAATTTATGATGTCGTTATTATCAATAACAATGACAAATTAAATGACCAATATATCAATGCTACGATTTTAACTGAAACAGAGTCAATAGAAAATGTTTTGGATTATCTCGAAGAGATATATAGTTTAGACTATCAAATATTAAATAACAAGATAATAATCAATTAAAAAACGGGCTTTTGGTGAGACAAAAACCCGCTTAATTAAAAAGTAACATACAATTACTAAGCAAGCAATAAATAATCACTAATTAATGAATATCAAAACTATGAATTTTATAGATATAATGCTCAAAAATAGAGCTGAAAAAAGTCTTCATCCACGACTTATTATGAATATTACACTTTTTCTTTCCATAATAATGGTTTTTTCAACCTTCGCAAATAATAACGTTTATTCGCAGGTTGAAATAAGTCTTGATGTAAAGGATCAACCAATTATAAACATATTGGACAATATTGAATCACAAACCGAACTTAGGTTTATTTTCGGTAGCGAGATTTATGATTTTCAAAAAGAAATAAGCCTTTCGGTTAAAAATGCTAAAATTGATAAAATAATCAAATTAATTTTTGAAAATAAGTTATCGTATACGCTAACTGAAAATGTTGTTTTACTTTCAAAAGCTACTCTAACATTAAAAGCTACTTCAACGGATGATAAGGAAGAACTAGAAGAAATTGTTCAAACTTTAATAAGTGGAAATGTTACCGATAGCAAAGGCAACCCACTCCCTGGTGCTTCTGTTGTTGAAGTTGGAACCTCTAACGGTACGACCACAGATTTTGACGGAAATTTCAAATTAGCTGTCGATAACGAAAATGCAACACTTGAGGTTTCATTTATTGGCTTTACTACTCAAAAAGTAGTTGCAAATTCAAATGCAGATTTAAATGTTGTATTAGTATTAGATGTAGCAGGTTTAGACGAAGTTGTATTAACTGGTTATGGCTCACAAAATAAAAGAGATATTACTTCTTCAATTTCTGTTTTAGATTTAGAAGGAACTGCTGAAAAAGCAAATACTGATGTTGGCCAATTGTTGCAATCAAGGTCAGCGGGAGTTCGAGTTGTACAAGGTACAGGAAAACCTGGTGCTTCTCCAACTGTTTTTATACGTGGTATATCTTCACTTTCTGGGAATACACAACCGTTATATGTAATTGATGGAGTTGTATCTTATGATACCAATGCCCTTGACCCTAATAATATTCAGGACATAACGGTGTTGAAAGATGCGTCTGCTGCAGGTATTTATGGAGCTGCAGGAGCTAGTAATGGAGTAGTATTGATTACTACAAAAAAAGGTAAATCAGGCAACTTTAAAGTCAATCTCAATTCATACACTGGTTTTGCGAATGTTATTAATAAAATACCCCTTTTGAATAACACTCAATTGAAAGATTATTTTCTTGATTTAAATCCTAGTTTGTCATTTCCTAATTCTTTGTTAGATACTACTAATGACTGGCAAGACTTAATTTACACTAACGCACAACAATCTGGAGTTAATATATCTGTTTCTGGCGGCGGTGAAAATGGGTCTTTCTTTGTTGGTTTAGGACATTTAGATCAGGAAGGAATTGTAGTTACTTCTCAAAATAAAAGATACTCACTATCAATAAATTTGGATCAAAACATAAATGACTGGCTTTCATTCAGTACACATTTTAATTATACAAGATCCAATGTAAAAGGAATACCTGACGATATGGGGGCTAAATATGGCGGCGCCATATCCTCAGCACTTCAAACACCATCTTTTCAACCAATTTATGATGAAAATGGTTTCTACTCAGTTTCGGCTGGTGGTGGATTTGGATTAGAAAATCCGCTCAGTTATATATACAGTGATGATAACTTAGATGTAATAAATAATATAGTTGCAGATGCTAATTTCTCTATCAAACTACCATATAACTTAATTTATAAAACGCAAATAGGGATTACTCTTAACAATAATCGTTTTTCTAGATTTAGAAATCCAACTGTTTCATCAATTGTTAACGCTTATAATGGGGAAGGACAACTTGATCACGGAGAACGTGCCCGGTATATTCTTGATAATACCTTAACTTACAATGGGACATTAGATAAGCATAATTTAGGCGTAGTTGTTGGGAATAGTTTATCGGAAGAAAATATAATTACTAGTAGCCAGATTAAAAGGGACTTTGCATCTGAAACTGTTAATACTTTTAATACAGCAACTGTAGATCTTACGAACACATCATACGCAGGATCTTGGTCTCTGCAGTCATACTTTGCTAGAGCAAATTATACATATGATGATAAATATTCTTTAACAACATCTGTAAGAACAGATGGATCTTCTAGAATTGCATCTGCTAACAGATGGGGTACCTTTAAAACATTTTCAGCTGGGTGGAATTTGTCAAACGAAAGTTTTATGAATGATGTTGATTTTGTTAAAAATTTAAAAATCAGAGCAGGTTACGGAGAAACAGGAAACTTACCAAGTGGTTTAAATGATTATGCCAATATATTAACAGTTTTTGATGTTTCTATCGCTGATGGTGTTGTCTCTCCTGGAGTAATACCTAGTTCGCAAAGGGGAAATACTGAATTGCAATGGGAAACCTCAGAGCAATTTAATATTGGTTTAGACTTTTCTTTACTTAATAACCGTGTTTTTGTTTCAGCCGATTATTACAATAAAAAGACTAATAACATGATTTTTCCATTAAATCTCCCTGTAAGTTCTGGCTTTTCTACGCAAATTGTCAACCTTGATGGATATATTGAGAACAAAGGATTTGAAATTGCTTTAAATGCCTACTTAATTGACAAAGCTGACTTTAGTTGGAATTCATCATTTAATATATCTTTTAACGATAATGTCGTTAAGAATATTCCTGGAAATGCTAGCATACTTACTACTTTTTTACAAAATCTAGGTGGAAATTTAAATATCACAAAGAATGGTCTTCCAATAGCTAGTTTTTGGGGGTATAATAGTGAAGGTGTAGATCCTCAAACTGGAGATTTAGTATTCACAGACATTAATGGTGACGGTTCAATAACTCCTGAAGATAAACAGGTTATTGGAAATCCTATGCCAGACTTTACTTATGGTTTTATTAATGAGTTCAGTTACAAAAATTGGGATCTTAATGTCGTAATTGATGGAGTTTCTGGAAATGAAATTTATAACACTGGCAAGCAAAATCTTCAGGCTATGAGATTTTTTGAAAATCAATCAGCCGATATTGTAAGACGTTGGAGAAATCCTGGCGATATAACTGATGTTCCAAGAGCGACTACTGTTGATGCGAATGGAAATGCCGATATAAACTCTCGTTGGATTGAAGACGGATCATTCCTTAGAATTAGGGATATCAGCTTGTCATACAATTTCGGTCAAGAAGTACTTGATGCAGTAAATATTTCAGGCCTTAGTCTTTATGCAAATCTCAAGAACTGGTTTACTTTCACAGATTATACTGGGTATTCCCCTGAAGTAAATAGAGCATTATCTGGTGTAGACCAAACCGCTACAACACAGGGTGTTGACTATGGGACATATCCTCAAGCAAAAACTTTTTCAATAGGACTTAATGTTGAATTTTAAAATTACACAAAATGAAAATTTTTACAACAATTAAAAAAAATAATAAAACAATGAAAAATGTGTTTAAAATAAGTTTAATGCTAGCTGTTGTGCTAACATTTCTTAACTCTTGTTCAGACGATTTTCTTGAAAAGGACCCTTTGAATGAACTATCTGTTGATGTTTATTATAACACTCAAGCTGATGCTGAGGCTGCTGTAAGTGGAATATATGGCAAAATGTGTGAGACGTTCTCAGGCTATTATAAGTGGACGTACTCTGTCTGGAGTGATATTAGAGCTGATAATACCCATGCGGGTTTTGTAGCAGATTTTATGAACGCACAACTTCACGTGTCACGAGCTTCTTCTAATGAACCACATCCCTATGCATGGAATGAAAATTACAAATTTATAGGTGAGGCTAATTCCGTGCTAGATAATGTGCCAGGCATTGAAGATCCTAATTTTTCTGATTCCGCTAGAAACTCAATATTAGGTCAGGCTTATTTTATAAGAGGTTTTTGTTATTTTAATTTAGCTAGAGTTTTTGGAGGAGTACCAATACAGCTATCAAACAACGACCTTGATATCTATAAAGCTAAAAGTTCGCAAGCAGAAGTGTACGCTCAAGTTATTAAGGACATGCTTATGGCAGAAAGTCTTTTGCCTAAAGAACATTCAACTAATTTCGAAACTAGAGCTAGGGGTACTAAAGGAGCAGCTCAATCAATTTTGGCAAAGGTTTATGCTGAAATTCGTGACTACACTAAATGCGCTGAATATGCAGCTAAAGTCATTAACAGTGGAGTATACGAATTACTACCAACATTTGATCATTTATTTGATGATGAGCACAAGTATAATAGAGAGTCTATATTTGAAACGGTTCATGTTGCAAATAATGCTAATATTGCGACATACGCATCTGTACAAATGACGCCTCCTGGAGATTGGTCCCAATATGACGACCTAACCAAGGCAGGCTCAAGTTGGACTGTAGCATATCACAGATTTAATACAGCCAGTACAGATTTAATGGCCGCTTTTGAAGAGATGGGAGATGATGTAAGGAAATATTCTAGCACTATAACCGTTTCAGACCGTTCATTAATTTCAGACCCTCCCTATGGTTATGGCATAAATGAACCGATATCTCACATGTATAAAATGGGTAGATCTGGTGAGATTTTTGGAGGTTCTAATGTAATGCTTCTTCGTTTAGCGGATATTATATTATTAAGAGCTGAGGCACTTAATGCTACTGGACAAACAGCAGATGCAATAACGCTACTTGATCAAGTTCGTGCAAGAGTTAATCTGGCACCAACTGCAGCCACATCACAAGCTGAAGTCAAGCTTGCCATTTTAAAAGAGCGAAGATTGGAGTTACTAGTTGAAAATAACCGTTATTGGGATTTACAACGTTACTTCAATGACACTTCTTTATTTGTTGCATATTTAAATGGCTTAACAGATAGTTCAGGTAATTCTTTAGGTTACCAGGCTACAGCAGATAAGATTTTTGCACCTATTCCACAGAGTGAAGTAGATATTAATCCTAATTTGGTGCAAAATGCAGGATATTAGTTAAATATGATTATTAGTTTTTTTCTAATTAATTTAGTTTGGTTAAGGGTGGTAGAAATACCACCCTTTTTCAAAATATTAAACTCATATTTATAAACAAAAATAAAACGGTAAATTGCATTAAAAGAATTCTTCAAATTAAATTTTAAATAACTATCACAAAAAAATTATGATAAAAAATATTCAAAAAACATTATTTGTAGTTTCGATGTTGTGTTTTTTAAATACAGTACATACACAAAGTTCAAGTTTAGTTGATTTGGTTAATCCTTTAATGGGTACAGATTCTAAATTCAGTCTTTCAAACGGAAACACTTACCCGGCTATAGCTACTCCCTGGGGAATGAATTTCTGGACACCCCAAACTGCAGAAATGGGAGATGGATGGGCTTATAAATACGATGACAATAAAATAAGAGGAATAAAACAGACCCATCAGCCAAGTCCTTGGATAAACGACTATGCTTCTTTCTCTCTTATGGCCGTTACAGGGGATCTAAAATATAACGAAGAAGAAAGAGCTTCTTGGTTTTCACATAAAGCAGAAGATGCTAAACCATATCATTATGAAACTTACTTAGCAGATTATGATGTAACTGCAGAAATCACACCTACTGAAAGAGCATCAATGTTTAGATTTACTTTTCCAGAAAATAAATCCTCATACATTGTTTTAGATGCTTTTAATATGGGTTCAATGGTAAAAATCATACCAGAGGAAAGAAAAATTATTGGCTATTGTAGAAATAATAATGATGGTGTCCCTGAAAACTTCCACAACTATTTTGTAGCAGTTTTTGATAAAGATTTTAAATGGAAACATACTTGGAAAGACGATTGGAAACTTAAAGAAAATTCAACTTACAGCGAAGGAGAACACGTAGGGGCTATCATTGGTTTTGAAACTAAATTAGGTGAGGAAGTTCATGTTAAGGTCGCATCATCTTTTATTAGTTTAGAACAGGCAGAGCTTAATCTCTCACGTGAGATAGGAAATAAATCTTTTGAAACTGTCAAGAAAGAAGCTAAAGCGTCTTGGGAAAATGAATTTCAAAGATTGATCGTTGAGGATGACAATATGGATAACATTCGAACCTTTTATTCCTGCCTTTATCGTCTTTTGTTGTTTCCTAGAAAATTTTATGAAATAAACAAGAACGAAGAAATTGTTCATTACAGTCCTTACAATGGGCAAGTGCTTCCAGGATATATGTTTACAGATAATGGCTTTTGGGACACATTTAGGGCTGTATTTCCATTTTTTAATTTAATGTATCCAGAGTTGAACAAGCAAATAATGGAAGGGCTAGCAAACACCTATAAAGAATCTGGTTGGTTGCCGGAATGGGCAAGCCCTGGTCACCGCGACTGTATGATTGGATCAAATTCAGCCCCTATTATTGCAGATGCTTTTCTTAAAGGCAATGTGAATGAAAAAGATGTAGCTACACTGCTGGAGGCTGTATTAAAAAATGCCAATGTAAACGAGGGACGACCAGTGAAATCAGTAGGAAGAGAAGGTGTTGATTATTATAATAACCTAGGTTATGTTCCCTATGATGTTGGAATTAATGAAAATGCAGCTCGCACCCTAGAATACGCATACGCTGATTTTACAATAGCAGCAATGGCAGAAAAGCTGAATAAACCGGAACTATCGAAACGGTTCTACAAACAATCAAAAAATTATGAAAACCTTTTTGATCCAGAAACAAAATGGATGAGAGGAAAAAACGAGGATGGAACATTTCAATCTCCTTTTAATCCATTAAAATGGGGCGATGCGTTTACGGAAGGAAATAGCTTGCATTATTCATGGTCTGTATTCCACGACATTCAAGGGCTCATAAACCTAATGGGGGGGGATGATGACTTCACCAAAATGCTAGATAACGTATTTACAATGCCTCCAAAGTTTGATGATTCTTATTATGGATTTACCATTCATGAAATTAGAGAAATGCAGATTGTAAATATGGGAAATTATGCCCACGGAAATCAGCCAATACAACACATGATTTATCTTTACAATTATGCAAATCAACCTTGGAAAGCACAGGAAAAGGTAAGAATGGTTATGGATAAACTATACGCAGCTACACCTGATGGTTATTGCGGGGATGAAGACAATGGACAGACCTCAGCCTGGTATGTATTTAGTGCTCTAGGTTTTTATCCCGTAACGCCGGGTGTACCAGAATATGTGATAGGGAGCCCACTTTTTGATAAAGTAACAATGCATTTGCAGAATGGAAATACATTTATTATTGAAGCAGAGAATAATATGGATAACAATCACTTTATTCAATCAATGAGGTTAAATAATACCACATACAACAATACATGGATTGACTATAATGAAATTCAAAAGGGAGGTGCCTTATATTTTAAAATGGATGCCACACCAAATAAGGACTTTGGTAATTCTATTTCATCCAAACCCTTTTCTTTAACTAATGATAATTAGATAATCAATAGTCTATTTATGGAGAATCGATACTAACTAAAAATAAATTATAAATTAATAAAACTTACCTGAATGAATAAATTCGTAAAACCACCAGTTGTTTCTAAGAAAGTGCTCGTCCCATTTATTCTAGTTACTTCATTATTTGTCTTATGGGGCTTTGCTAATGCGGTTACTGACCCCATGGTGCAAGCTTTCAAAAAGGTGTTGGAGCTTTCAAACTCTCAGGCTGCATGGGTACAAATGGCATTTTATGGTGGTTATTTTTGTATGGCCTTACCTGCCGCAATGTTAATGAGAAAATATTCTTATAAGACTTGTATTCTGATTGGTTTGGCATTATACGCTGTTGGGGCTTTATTGTTTTATCCGGCTGCATTGACCGAAAAGTTCTGGTTTTTCTGTTTGGCACTTTACATTTTAACATTTGGACTTGCATTTTTAGAAACAGCAGCAAACCCATATGTCTTAGCCTTGGGCGATAAAGAAACTGCTACGCAACGCTTAAATTTAGCACAGGCCTTCAACCCTGTCGGACTAATCGTGGGTTTACTTATTGCTCAACAATTTGTGTTAAAAAAATTACAGTCAGATGATATTGCAGATTTCAGTATTTTAGATGAAGCCTCAAAAATCCTAATAAAAACATCCGATTTATTAGTAATTCGTAATCCCTATGTTGTGTTAGGTCTGGTAATTACTGCTGTTTTAGTCTTGTTTGCGACAATTAAAATGCCACACTACAAAGACAGTAAAGGAATGCCTAGTATTGGGAGTACGTTTTCCACTTTAGCTAAAAACAATAGATATGTGTTTGGGGTAATCGCACAGTTCGTAAACGTAGGCGCTATGATAATGTGTTGGACGTATATTTATCAATATGCTGAAGCGATTGGCATTTCTAGTGTTACCGCTGGATATTACCAAATGGCCGCTTTTATCCTATTTACCATTGGTAGAGGATTTGGAACTTATTTATTAAGATTTGTCAATGCCGGCAAGTTGTTAATGTACTTCGCGCTATTTGCAATGGGATTTATCTTAGGAGCCGTTTTTATAACAGGCATTATAGGTCTTTACAGCCTAGTACTTGTTTCATTTTGTCTGTCATTAATGTTTCCAACTATTTATGGAATTGCTCTTGGCAATTTAGATGAAGAACAATCTAAGATAGGTTCTGCAGGTTTGGTAATGGCTATTGTTGGTAGTGCTTTATTGCCAAAGCTTCAAGGGGCTATAATTGATATTGGCGGTAGAGGAGTAAACGATACGCTTATTATTGGCGTGTCAGAGGTGAATTTCTCTTTTTTACTCCCGCTACTATGTTTTGCATACATAGCAATGTATGGTTCGAAAACAGCTCAATAGGGTGTGCGATTATCCTCAATAATAATTTACTGTTTTTGAGGTTTTTTTTATTGAGATAATTAAAGAAAATAATTCATAATATTTCACAACCATTAACTCATATGTTTCAATGCTAACTAAAACTCCAGCGAGTAAAATAGTTATGGTAATAACGTTATTAAATAGTTTTGAGGATGCAATATTTCCAGAAATTGAAAAAAATTTATAACTCTAATTAGTTTTGGATTCCACAAATAAAAATAAAAAGATATTCCCAAGAACAAAATATTATTCTTAGTAATAAAAAGTGGAGCCAAAGGGAGTGAAATCAAACTATTTTGTTGAGGATTTGAGTAAATTAATTTAGTTCAACGCACTGAGGTTTTAAAAATTTATTCCACCTCATATGAACTAATACACATTACAGTGTCTTTTTTATTGATAGGAGGTGTAGACAGCATATATAATATAATACCATCTTTTGTTGATTTGTATTCTTCAAGGATATGACCAAACTCATCTGTGGTATGTCCAAGAATATCATTTTTCTTAACAAGGTCTCCAGCCTTGTAATCACTATAAAAAATACCGTTAACCTTGGCTTTTATATAAATTTGATTATTTCCGTAGATTTTATTTTTATGCGCTCCAGTTCCATTAAAATACATGCCCATTGTTTCAAGGATATTATAAACTCCACGTTTAATTAGCTTTACGTTTTCGTGCTGTACATTTCCTAATTTGCCACACTCAATACTTAAAGCAGTTTTACCGTCTTGCACAGCTTGTTTGAATGCATATTTTGCCGGATCTGCTTCAGAAATTGTGTAGGGATAAGAAATGATATATTCAAAACCACTATTTTCAGCTAGCTTTTTAGCCAAAGCTGTTTTTTTTGGTTTTTTTTGGTTGTCATAATAACAAATAAAGGGAAGTAAATCTTCGGGGGCATCTCCTCCGTGAATATCCAAAAACACATCGCTAACGGCAATGATATTTGTAGTGATAAAGGCTGCTATTTTTTCAGTTATACTACCCTTCTTCTTCCCCGGAAAGGCATTGTTTAAATTTTTTTGATCTTGTGGATTAATAAAAGGAGACCGTGCATAAAAAGACGCTAAATTTGCAATTGGAACAACAATCAGAGTGCCATTAAGCTTTTCTGTGACTATTTCCTTAAGAATTTCTTGTGTTGCTATAATTGGAGGATATTCATAGCCATGAACACCCGAAATAATTGTGAAAACAGGCCCTTGAGTTTTACCATTTATGATAGATATAGGCAAGTTACCAGTATTTCCAAAATCATCACTAAATTGGATTCGAATATTTTCTTTTGTTGATTTATTTCTAGAACTAAAGGCTTCTTGGAAGGTGTTTTGTGCAAAAGTAAATTGAGTTCCTATACTTACAAAAAAAAGTATATATAGATATTTCATTGTTTTTAAAAGGTTGTTTGTCATTGGTAGAGTTAATCGGCTAAACTAAATAATCATTATTATTTAGAATCTTAAAAAGTAATTATATCTTCAATAGAATAAATAATAGTAAAAATAGCGGTCCTCTAAAACTTATAACTTTCGAAGATTTATTGCTCCTAAAAACACAAGTATTAGAGTAATTAGTAGGGTTGGTAACAGTAAATTCACCCAAATAAAATTTCGTTTTGAACTATAAAACTTAGCGTTGTGATTTTCCCAGTCAATTGAATCTGCACGATTGTTTTCAAAAATTTTGGTATAAAAACTTAAACGTAAATTTTCGTGAAATTGTGTTAAGGCATCCAAGAACTCTAAATGATATAATATGTCTGTTCTAGCTAAAGTATTAAAGCTTAGCTGTGCATGCATAGTAGGAACAAAAAAAGCAATTTGCTTACTTACGTTGTCTCACTTCATGAGCTTTTCTTTCATAAGTAAACTTGTTTCTTTTGCTGCCATATCTCCGCTGTGTTGCATCCCATAATACCATATCCAACTAAATTTATCTTCAGGAACTAAGTAGTTTTTATATTGTGGATAAGATTCATAAAACCCAGTCATTGCTGCGTCTTTTTCTAAGTCCCATTTTTCATGGTAACCATCACGTTGCTCTACCATTGCATGAAATGCCTCAGGTACTTGATAGGTGTTAATTACATAATTATTTACCAAAGCTGGTATTAAAATAGTTAATACAACCCAAATTGAAATTAACCCTAGCGCATTTAAACTAGAACGTTTTAACAGAGAGATGACCCAAAAACACAACGCACTCCAAAACAACACATACAATATACTTTGTATCGATACGGCCCAAAAGTTTGGGTTCAATTCTATTTGAAGAAGTACACTTGCTAATCCTAATAAAAAAATTAGAATAGCTAAAATAAACCCAACTCTTACCAACAGTTTTTTGTATAAAAATTTTCCTTTTCCAGTAGTTTGAGCAGCTAGTATTCTCCAGGTACCAAGCTCTTTTTCTTCAGAATATAAATTATAGCTAATGGCAATAAGAATTAGCGGGAATAAGTAAATTATTACAAATCCAAGGTCTAAATTACCCGATAATAATAAGGATGGGTTTTCAAAGTCTGAATCGTATTTCTGCCCCTCTAAACCACGAATAGTTACAGCTTGTAATAAAGGAGTAACATCGCTCTGGCCAATTGAAATCGCATTGATATTAGAAGGTTTTTTAATCAATGTAAAACGTAAATAATATAAGAGTAATCCCAGGTCATCATTGTGATATTCTAAATTTCGTTGTATGCTTTCATCCTGAAATTCTTGTGCAGCAACAATGGTTTTTTCTTGTTTTACCAAATATTGTTTTCCTATTAAAATACTAATGACTCCAATGCTCATTAACAAAACCAAACTTACTACACATAGTTTGGTTCTAAAAAACGATGTAAATAATAAACGATACATTTTAGATGGCTTTAAGATTATTAGCGAGTCTATAAAGACCAAGAGTTACTAAAATACTCCACAGACCTAATGCCAATAGTGAAATTAGTTCATTTTTAAATACATTAGAAAGTGTCATAAAATCATAGTTAAATGGCGGAAATTCTTTCCAATAGGCATTGGAAATTTTAGATGGACCCTTTTTCCCTTTGTTGGGTATTAAGTCCATTTGCAATTGATTCATGTCTTGGGCTAATTTAAAACGATACGTCTCTGCTTTAGACTTAAAATGCAGAAAGGATTGGAAATCTGTGCCTGAGAATGCCATAGATAAATTTTTAATAGCTGTGTAGGGATTAAAAAAGGCAGAGTAACGTTCAATATTGTTCTGCTTGGTATACACATCATATAGCCGATTTTGATGATCTATATAAACGCTTGTGCTTAGCCGCTCTCCTTCAGCCATTATAAAACCACTATAATTAAAAGGAAGTTCGTCTACTTTTTTCACATTGTTAGCAAGTAAAATCGAGTCTTTTACTGCTTTAAAATGAGGGTCATCTGGATTGTGGCTATCGCCCAATGCTTTTAAATCATGCTCAACAACTGTTTCCATTTCTATTTTTGACAGAGTTGGGTACATGTAATAGCCAATAGCTTGTAAAGATTTTGGTATTATAATTACAAAAAGTAACCAAATACCCAAAAGTTTTACCAAGGCATCATTGGCTCTAGGGCTAAAAGCTGAAACCAGAATAGTAACTCCACTTATAATTCCAAAAAATAGTAAGTAAGCTATTAATAGTACACCATACCTTAAAAGGCTGTCAGATTGTAAGTTATGGTGGTTAGTTGTTAGAATAAAAAACAACACCACAAGAAAAATTGAAAACACATAAATTAAAGATAAACTCCATAGACCAAGCCATTTACCAGACACTATTTCCTTTCTTGTAATTCCTTGCCCAATCAATAATTTGAGGGTCCCGTTTTCTCTTTCTTTTGCTATTGAAGCAAACCCTAAGTAGAAAATTAAAAGTGGTAAAATTACTTTGAGTAGCATTGCTAAACTTACTTCTCCAAACCTTAGTAAGCCAGTAGACATACTAGCCTCTGAAAAGTTAACCGTATTTTGTTTGTGAGCTTCTAAAAAAACCGCATTACCTACAAAATTTTCCATTCCCAAATCAAAAGTACTTAATGGATGCTTTTGTCTTAGTGCAAATGATCCATAATGCGCCATTCTGTGTGGATGTTTGTCCGGATTATTTTCCCAACTACTTCTGTCTTCTTGCTGTATTGAGCTCCGTGTATGGTTTTGATTGTGATAATTTTCCCAGCTAGTGTAGGTAGAAAAAAGAAGTAAAAATAAGATCAAAAGAGATGCTAAAAGCATCACTTTTGATCTAAAAGCATCTTTGCATAGTTGGCGTGCCAACAAAAAGAGTACTTGTTTTCTCATACTTAAAATTTATAAGTGGCATTTAATAAAACATTTCTTGGTGCTCCAGGACCTAACCTAGATGGGTTAAGCCCACCTAACCAATACGTATCATTAAATAAATTATTTACTTTTAGTGTTAACTGCATGTTTGTGTTAATTGGTTTGTAATATACTGCTGCATCTAACACTGTATATGCGGGTAGTAATACTCTATCGGTGGCATATGTTGGATTGTACCAAGTATATCTTTCATCCACATATTGAGCACCTAAACCAACTCCAATACCCTTTAATGAAGAATTTGAGGTGAAATCATATCTACCCCAAAAGTTGGCATTATGTTTTGGTGCACCACCTATTCTTTCGCCAATAAATTCTTCAATAGCATCTTCTTCAATTGTTGCATCTGTATACGAGTAAGACGCGGTTAATTGTAAATTTGACAATAGGTAACCAGAAATATCAGTTTCAAAACCTGTACTTTTTTGCTCCCCTCTTGTAGTGAGGTTATCCAAATCATACGTATCGCCTAGTAAGATATTTTTTTGTGTAATTTTAAAGATAGCAAAATTTGCAAAAACTCTTCCGTTTAAGAACTCTCCTTTGGCACCTATTTCAGTTAAACTACTTTCCAAAGGATCAAATCGACTTGGAGATGCAGACCAAAAGAATCCTTCTGCTGAAGGAGACAATGATACCGTGTTGGTATGAGGTTGAAACCCTTCTAAGTAGGTTGCGTAAGCACTAATATTTTTGGTCATTTCATAGGTTAAACCAATTCGTGGAACAAAAGCACTGGTCTTAAACTCTTCTTCATTGGCCTTGTAATTAAAAATATCTTTAAACGATTCATATCGTATGTTAATTAGAGAAGAAAACTTACCTATCTTAAATTGATTTTGAATATAAATTCCACTAGAGGTATTTAAATTAGCAGGAATTGTTAATTCTGCAAGATTATAGTTGTCTGTATTTCTAGCACCATTAAATGGATTTTCTAAATTAAAATGAGGCACGGCAGGAACTGGCATAGTAACCCCATTTACAACCATTTGTTGATAATTATCTGAATTACTTGGATCAAAATTAGCTTGCCCACCACTAATAGTCAAATATCTTCTAGCTCGAAGAAATCCAGCTCCAATTTGTCTCTCCCATCTCGTAGCATCGTATCCTATTAAAAATTTATTGGTACTATTTTCTTTTATGATGTCATAAGTAAAATAGGCACTAAAGTTATCGGTTTCCCAAAATTGTTGTCTTTTATCATAACGCATTCTAGCAAGAGTAGGAATTACGTTACCCCCAATATCAACAGCAGTACCATCAACTCTGTGTTCTGCTAAATCTTCATCCCAAGTTTGTTTCATAAACTGGGCATTAAAGCCTAGATTTTTTGAGATTTTTTGAGTAAAGTTGGCCATAAAAATAACCTCTTTAGTTTTGTAATAGTCATTTGATGCACCAACATTTCTAGAAATGGGTGTACTATTTATATCAAACTCACCATTAATGGCTCCAAAAATTGGTTGTCCTCTATCTAAATTTCCTTCAGCATCATTGTAAATCATCTCAACGTTAAGCGAGGCACTTTCGTTGGGAACATAACTAAACGATGGAGAAATTAAAATAGCATTGTTATTAACAACATCTCTAAAAGAATTTGCTTCTTGAAACGCCCCATTAAAACGGTATAATAAGGTTTTAGAATCATTCAACGGACCCGTAAAATCTACTGTAGCTCTTAGGTTTCCAAAACTACCAGTTGTAAACCCAACAGCGTTTCTTTTTTCGGTCAATGGTTTTTTGGTAACCATGTTTACAGTTCCTCCTGGATCTGCACTAGAAAAAGTTACTGAAGAGGGTCCTTTAATTACTTCAACACGCTCTAAATTAGAGGTAATTGGTTGCAAGAAATAATATTGACGTGTGCGCATTCCATTAAGCATTTGACCGTCGTCAGCTTGAGTTATCCCTCTAATATTGTAATGATTATAGATTCCAGTAGCAGACACACTACTTACTGTTTTTACTGCTTCTGGTAACTGAAATGCTATACGATCTTCTATAAGTTCTTTCGTTACTGAAGATACCACCTGTGGTAATTCTTTGTTTTTTATGGCTGTTTTTGTTGCAGAGAAAGAATAATCACTATTGTAATCTTTTCTAACACGCCCCAATATTTCAACTAATTGTAACTGCTCAACACCTTCTTGTAAAATCAATGTTTTTAAGTCATAAATTTGATTGTTGGTAAAATATTTTTGCAGACTTAGGGAGGTCATCCCAATGTAACTTACTTCAATTTTATAGTCTCCTTCTTCAGAAAATTTAAAGGAGAAATATCCATCATCTTGAGAAATCGTACCTTTTTTTTCTTTAGAATTTTCAGTTGTAAAGGATATGGTTGCTCCAAAAATGGGAACTCCATCAGAATCTGTAATTTTTCCTTTAACAGTTCCCTGTGAATAGGCTAAATTGATTGCAAAAATTGTGGCTAAAATAGTTATGTATTTTTTCATTTTTTTATTATTTGTGAGATTTAATTGGTTTATTAGGGTGTTGCGTTTATAGTGAATAATTCACTAGTTTTTATATGGTTTCTAAATAAATTTGATTTAATTCTTTGGCATCTATTTCGCTAGTTTTTAGTTCTTTCACAATAGTGCCTTCTTTCATAATTCCAACAGTAGTTGCGATTTCTACAGCACTAAAAATATCGTGAGTTGCCATAAAGATGACTTTTCCCATTTTGGCTAGATCTTTACATGTTTTTGTGAAATCTGCAGTGGCCTTTGGATCTAAACCTGAGGTGGGTTCATCCATAAAAATTACTGCTGCATTTTTGGCCAATGCAATAGCGATACCTACTTTTTGTCGCATCCCTTTTGAGTAGGAAGATAGTCTTTTGTGATGAGCGTCTTCTTGGAGGCCAATTTCATTAAGGTAGTTCTCAAGCTCAGAGTTAGAATACTTGAAACCTGCTAGACGACTAAAGAAATTTAAATTTTCTATTCCACTAAGATTGCCATACAGTTGAACGGTTTCTGGTATGTATGCGGTAAGGTTGTTTGTGTTGTTCTTACCCACTTCTTTTTCTGCCACAAAGGCTAGACCACTATCTTTTGTTATAAAATTCAAAAAAATATTTATGGTTGTTGTCTTTCCAGCACCGTTTTGACCCAAAAGACAAAATATTTCTCCTTTTGAAACTTCAAAAGAAACATCCTCTAAGGCAACCTTTCCTTGATAGGATTTACGTATGTTTTTTGCAATTAACATATAAGTTTATGAATTAAATTAGGCTCAATCAATAAGTGAAAATTCTTCATATTTTATAAATTGTAAAAATGTTTAATATTTGAACAATCATTGTACTGAGAAATAGCATGAATATTAGACACGTTGAATAGTAAAGCAAGGTGAAAAAAATAATAAATTAATGGTATTTTTCAATTTGATTTTAGCGTTGCAAAGTTAATTATAAATATACTAATGCCACTAAGTTGCATTAATAAATTTTTATTTTTTTGTGTATCTAATAAAAGTATTTAGATGACCTAAGAATAATGTCGGGTTCTCTCTAGCCCACTTCTTAGATAATGCCTTTGCACTGTCTTTACAGTCTAGAGGTCTTAAAACTAAAAATCTGCTCAAGCAAGCTTGGCAGATTTTTTTTGTGTTAATCCCTAGTTGCGCCAGGTCGCTTCTTCGTGGAGCCAAGAGGAATGAAATCGAAATATTTTTGGTTGAGATTAACACATACAAAGGGTGCAACCCATTAGCCATGACATGCTTGACATTTTCCTTGTATTAGTATTTGAGATGCTGTTAGTTTTCTGTTTGGAATTTTTGGAATTTTAATTTCTATTTGTAAGCAATCTATTTTACCACAATCTGTACATTGAAAATGAGGATGTATGTCGTTGTGTTTAGATTTTGTGCAGCTGATGCATTTTGCATACCATTTTATTCCATCGGAATCTAAAAAAGAATGCAAGGTCCCATCATCCTCTAATTTTTTTAAAACACGATAAATTGTAGTCTTATTGATTTTAGAATCTAGTCGATTTATGAGGTTTATGATAGAAATAGCGTCGGACTCATTTTCAAACTCATTTAATAATAACTCTACAGAAATTGTTCTTCTTAGAATACCCATATTACAAACTTATTACATCTAAGTTTCAATAACAAATATTATATCTATTTTTGCAACTCAGTGGCATTAAAGTACAATTATAATGAAATTAACCCTCAATAGACCTGATACTTTTGGTGTATTGGCAAGTACGCTATGCGTGGTCCATTGTCTAATAACTCCCGTAGTGTTTTTTGCTAGCACTTGCTCAGTACATCATGAATATTTAAGTATTCCAAAATGGTGGATGAATTTAGATTTTTTGTTTTTATTTGTCTCACTTGTAGCCATATATCGTTCTACACAAACCACTTCAAAAAAAATAATGAAACCTGCCTTATGGGCAAGCTGGTTTCTTCTTTCATTTTTGATAGTCAATGAGAAAATGACATTATTAAATCTTCCAGAATACTTTACATACATTATAGCAACTGCACTTGCAGTTTTACACTTATACAATTTGAATTATTGCCAATGTAAAGACAATAGTTGTTGTATAAAAAATAAATACAAATAAAAAAGGTTTTACAATTATGATATTAACTAATTTTCATTGGCTTAATTGAAAAAAAACATCCCCAAAAACAAAAATTATTCTTGAGGATAATTGTAAATAACTCATTAGAAATATCGAATTCAAGTTTTACAACAAGAGATTTTTTAGAAACAATTTTAATAACAAGGACCATATTAAAACTTAAGGATTTAGATCCATTAATGTGACCTTAATTAGTTATCTTAATCCATTAATATTATATTTGGATACGAAATTCCAAACTAATTCAGATGTATTCTGATCTTGGAAAATGGCGCTAAACCAAACATGTTTTCCTCCTATAAATTTATAATGCTCAACAGAAACTGAGCTATCTCCTTGGTCATAGACATAACGTTCAATATTATTGTAAATTGTTATAGTAGGAGTTAAATCTGTATTATTGTGGTTAATCCAGTGATCTAATGTGCTTTGTACAGAATTCCAGTCAGTACTCCCATTATAGGAAACAACATCATCAGAGGTTCCATGAAGATGTACTACTGGCATAGGATGATTGGTAGATCCTGTACAGTTTAACATTGTTCCGGAAACAGATGCCACCGCAGCAATTAAATCACTTTTATAATTTGCAAGGCCATATGCCATCATACCACCGTTAGAGTATCCTGCAGCATAAATTCTTCCCATATCTAAATTATACTTAGACGAAATCTTATTAATCATAGATTCAACAAATCCAAAATCATCAGCATCACTTTTATTATCTCCACCTGTTGGGCAAGGATTCCAATGGGAAGAGCCATCTAAGCAACTACCTTGGGGATATACTAAAATAAAAGTGTCAACTTCTGCCAATGAGCGCATATCTGCTTCTTTCATGTAATCACTTGCACTACCACCAAACCCATGAAAATTAAGCATTAGTGGAACAGAATATGTTCCATCATATGAATCAGGTATGTATAAAACATATTCTCTATTGACACCATCGTTAACTATGGACTGTGCATTATTATTTGAGTAACATTCCACTGGATCTTTATTATCATCTTTTTCACAGCTACTAAAAATCGTAAGTAAGAAAATAAATAGTAAAATTGATTTTTTCATCGGATTCTATTTTTAAACGACTATTTCTTTTTTTATTCAAAATACAAAAATTGCTACACTGTAATATTATAACCTTTTTATTGTTTTAGTAGTCACTATTGACCTATTTTCGAATCAAAACTTACGATTTTTGTGGAGCAAAGGGGATTGAAGTCCAACTATTTCGAAACTGATTTAAATCTTTTTATTTTAAATAATTAATTAAAAGCACTTTTCGTTTTTTTTGTTACTTTTAGAATATGAAAAAACGTTTACTCTTCCTTTTAGGATTATTTGTTTCCCCTTTTATTTTTAGTCAAATTTTAACCGTTAATTCTGGATCCTCCGTGTCCATTGCTTCGGGTAGCCTTGTTACCCTTGGTGGTTTGGAGATTGCTCCTGATGACACCTATGTGATTAGTGGGGACAATGCCATTTCGAGAGCCTCAACACCCATAAGCTCAGGATCAAACAGCTCTGTGTCTCGTGTGTACAGCTCGACTTCTTTACTCTCTGGATTTACAGGAATCCTTACGTTCTCTTACCTTGAAGGAGAACTCAATGGCATAGCGGAAGGGAATCTTGTTTTAGAACTTCAAGCAGACGACGATAGCTGGACGTCTTACAATGGAACAGTAAATGAAACAAGCAATACGATTAGCTACAACTTTAATGATGCGGTATCCTTTAAAGCCGTAACGGCCAGCGCAGCAGGTGCTACACTAACCATAGAAGACCTAAGCCCAGCTGCTAGCAGTATCCACGTTTATCCAAACCCAACTGCCAATCGTATTTATATACAAGCAGAAAACATTTCAAAAGCAGAACTTTTTGATCTTATGGGAAGAAAAGTAAAAGCTACAAATCAAGACCAAATCGATTTAAGTAACATCAGTAGCGGCTCGTATATCCTACAAGTCACCACACAAAACAATACTACAGAATCCTTTAAAATCATCAAAAATTGAAAAACTATATTTTTATTTTACTTGTAGCTACATCAACCGTATCTATTGCTCAAAACAGTATCCTTTTCGATGCTTCGGACCAACAATACCTAACCATTTCAAATGCGGATGACAGATTTAATGCCACTGCCGATTTCACCTACGAGATATGGGTTAAATTCACTTCCAAAGGTTTCGATGGAAAGAGGTTAGCTCCGTTTTTTGGGGGGCAACAACACGATTATGCAGCATTGCTCGATAACAAAATAGGGATGCGTTTAAATTCAAACTCTGTCTGTAGTGGTGATAGAATGTTTGGAAGTACAAGTACAATTGAAACAAACACATGGTATCATATTGCTTATGTTAGATCTGGAAGTATTGTTAGCTTGTTCCTCGATGGAACACTTTTGGGAACTACTGAATGTGCTCAAGAAGATGGTTCTGTCAAAGGTGTTTGGATGATAAATGCCAACACCATTAATATTGGAGCAATCTTTTGGAACACTAGCTATCTTGACGGTTACATTGGTGGGATGAGATATGTTGTTGGAAGTGCTTTGTATTCAGCGGATTTTACGCCTCAGTTAAGATGGGAAAAAACCAACGAAACCATTTTATTGATGAATATTAAAAACGAAGGAGCTGCATTCACTGACGAAAGTGATTATTCTAACACAATCAATTTAAATGGTAGTAGTTCAGCGCCAACATTTGTAGCCGAAAATGGACCAACACTTCCAGCAGATATATTATTGAGCGGCAATGTTAGTATAGAAAATAATCAGATCAAAAATGTAGCCGATCCCGTTTACGCTCAAGATGCAGCTACAAAAAATTATGTAGACACCAATACTTCTAGCACATACACAAAGTCGGAAGTTGATGTTTTGATTGCCAATCTACAACAACAAATTGATGAACCAGTATATACGATTGGATATCATGCAGAGCTTGGAGGCTATGTTTTTATGGTTTCTGATGATGGTAAGCACGGTTTGGTTGCCGAAACAAAAGATCAAGGTCTTGAAAGCTGGTATGATGCACAAAATCTTATATCTAACCCCTCAAATCATTCAGCAAATGGCCAAAATTTTACAGACTGGAGACTACCCACTAGATACGAACTAGCACAAATGTATATTCTTAAAACAGAAATTGAATCCGCCGGGGGGGATTCATTTGGGACAAAAACCTATTGGACGTCGAATCAATCAATCTTTTCTGTTAATGGGCTTGAAGAGGAAACTGCCTGGAGACAAAATTTCGGCAATGGTGCTCAATATATCACGAATACTGTAAGATTAGTTGACGATCTGTTTGTTCGATCAGTTCGTGAGTTTTAAATGATAATTTTATTGAGGTTTCTTTATGCATAGAATAAAAATATCCCCAAAAGCAAAAAATTATTCTTGTAATAAAAGTGGAGCATAAGGGAGTTAAGTCGAACTTTTTTGGTGATGATTTAGTTGTT